>Ga0256889_1000127_pt1 | contig 18908 bp, 22 predicted proteins | sample MC6MC0512MT_FD_186338 | JGI IMG/M metagenome (GOLD analysis project Ga0256889, IMG submission 186338) | Metatranscriptome of enriched soil aggregate microbial communities from Iowa State University, Ames, United States - MC6-MC0512-MT... | ecosystem: Environmental > Terrestrial > Soil >...
CGATGCCGCACCGCCTTCGTTGAGCAGCGTGTTCAATATGACAAGGCCGTTTGCCCCGGTGTAATTGCCACCGACGTTCAGCACATTGCCAATCCTCGCGGAGGCAGCCGCGAGATTGACGATGCCGGCATTATTCAGCTCGCCGCCGATCCGGAAGGTGCCGGTATTGCCCGAGGCGAACGATGCGACGGCGTTCGCGGCCGCCACGGTGCCGCTGTTGTTTGCCGAACAGGACTCGGTGCCGTAGCCACCTAGCGCCGCACCCGCGGCCACCGTCGTCAGCGCCGAACCGATGGTTGCGTTGGTATGCGGCGCACCGGCGAGTATCGAAGCATGTTGCGACTATCGCGAATGCGCGACTGCAGCCTCCCCCGGGAGGTCTCCCAATCGACGGAAACGGAATCGAGCTACGTGGCGAACCGCCCGCGCTGCCTGACTTTTCCGACGATGCCCCCGTCCGATCGGTTTACTATGCATAACCCGAGCGACTGCTTAAGAAGTTGACCGGTGGGAAACGCGTCGTCATATTCGATCACGCGCTCCCGACCATGACCGGCGATACCTATGTGTTCGTCCAGAATCCGCGGCATCACTGGCACTGGTTCCCGCTGATGTCGCCCGACGAAGTAATCCTCCTCAAGAACCATGACTCGGCGGGCGACGGGATCGCCCACCTCGCGGCGCATAGTGCGTTCGACGATCCGACGAGCCCGCCGGACGCGCGTCCACGGCGCAGCATCGAATTGAGCAGTCTGGTGTCCTTTTTGAGGTGCGCGCATTCGGCTCGTTCTTCCACGCCAGCGTGTGAACCGTCAAATGCCAAAGCGGCAATTGCATATCGATAGAAGTTCGAAGGTCGTAAGCGGGCGCGAGTTAGCATAGACAGTTTCCTCACTCTGTCTCCGGAGTTACAGGCGATGTCTAACCCTCCCCGCTTTGGCGTTTGGGCGCTCGTACATGGAAGCCGTGCCGCGCTGCAGGATCCCGCGGAACCCTACGACGCCTCGTGGGCGCGCAACAAGGCCCTCGTGCTCGAAGCCGAGCGGCTCGGGTTCGACTCGGTGCTCGTCGCGCAGCACACCGTCAATCCGCATGACCATTCGCTCGATCAACTCGAAGCGTGGACCGCGTCGGCCGCATTGGCGGCGCTCACTTCGCGCATCGAGATCATCGCCGCAATCAAGCCGTATCTGTACCATCCGGTCGTGCTCGCCAAAATGGCGCAGCAGATAAAACACATCAGCGGCGGACGTTTCGCGATCAACCTCGTCAACGCGTGGAATCGTCCGGAGCTTGAACGCGCCGGCATTGGCTTTGCCGAACACGACGAGCGCTATGCATACGGCCGCGAATGGATCTCGGTCGTGGACGCATTGTTGCGCGGCGAAGCCGTCACCCATCGCGGAGACAACTTTCGCATCGACGACTATCAGTTGCGTCCGGCCGATCCGTTCCGCGCGCGGCCCGCATTTATGTCGGCGGCGAGTCGGAGCCGGCGCGCTCGCTCGTGGCGGCTCATGGCGATGTTTGGTTCATCAACGGCCAACCGTACGAGGACGTGGCGGGTCTGATCGCGGATGTCTCGTCGCGTGCGCGGCCTCCGATTGCAACCGTGCGCGTCCGGCCGGCATCGAGCATTGCCGCGAGGACTAGCGGCGCAAGGAATTCCGTCAAGACTTCGAAGCAAAGCACTCGACGCATGGCGATCAAAGCGAAAGTTGTCTGCGAATCAGTTCGATCTCCGATCGTTGTAATTGACCAGCGCAATGTATATAACGATCTAGCCTTCAGCCTAACTTCGGGAGAGCAGCAATGGTGCCGAGTTCGATCACTTCGTTGGCGCTTCTCGATGGTCTCTCGCATCGAACGGGACAAAGGGTCGTGTCCTGCGCGCGGGCGCGATGCGCGTCCGTTTGGGTCCGGGTAATGCTTCCGCTGCTTCTGATCGTCTGCGCTCAGGCCGTCCGTAGTGAATCGCTGAAGGATGTCGCCCCAGTCATTGCGCCTCAGCCGCAGTTTGCGCTTCGCAATTTTCAGCCGACGTAACGCGACCGGCCCGGCAACCGGAAACTGGACGAGGGTCTGGCCGTACGGGCCCTGACGATCATCCGTGAACGTTACGCGGACTTCGGGCCGACGCTGGCGTGCGAGAAGCTGCGCGAATGCCACGGCATCACGCTGTCGAAGGAAACCGTGCGTCACCTGATGACCGATGCCGGGCTATGGATCCCGCGCCGGCAGCGTTCGCCGAAGGTCTACCAGCCGCGGGCGCGCCGCTCTGCATGGGCGCACGACGGCCTTGCCCCTTTCTACCGCGAGGGGCAGATTCAAGCAAAAGCCGAATTCATTCTTATCATTTATTCACTCTCTATGAAATATAAAATCGCTATTTTCTATGCATTAATTCCAATCCTGATAATACGAATTATCAGGATTGGAGTGGCCGAAAAAAACGGCCCGCATGCCGCGGACCGGTCGTGGCGGAGCAGCGGCGGGCGGCCAGTTTGCCCGCCAGCCCCTCTCCGCTCCATGTGTGGTCGCCTGCCGTTAGCACCGACCACCTCTACATATCACTGTGCTGCCGACGGCCAAGGTTTCTCACGGGCGCTGCAGCGCCTCGGATTTTGGCGACCGCCGACCGCGTCGTGCGGCCAGGATCTGCCGGATCGTGGCCAGTGACTGCTCGGCCGTCGCGCTCGCTACCCGTGGGCGCGGCCGGTCGAACTGCGGCGCCGTCACCCCAAGCAGGCGGCACACCGTTGACAGATACGGCTTCGCCGGACCGGCATACCGCTGCGCTGCCGCCTCGATCGCCGCGTCGCCGACGTATCCCCGCAGCCACGCGAGTGTACGGCGGTCCCGTTCATTCTGTACGCGCACCAAGTGTTCCATGACGCTCTCCAGAACTGCATATGAGCCAATACTGTATATATATACAGGTTCATGGAGACTTACAAGGCGGCCGGAGTCAAGACGTTGAGCGTCGGGATTGCGAGGCAACTTGCGACAGATAAGAAAATTGCGAAAAATGAGAAAACATGGTGTATGCTGGTCGGATGGACTGTGTGGAGAGGCTCTAATGTTGAATTGGGATGATGAGATTACCGCGGTGACTCCGTCCGAAGCCCGCGCGTTTCGCAGGCTGGGCGCTGCGCAAGCGAAAGGCGCCTCGGTGAACAAGCTGCTTCTGGTTGGAAAGTTGTCCGGGGACACCGTGTACAGGCGGATACTGGAAGCTCATCTACACCGGTACCTCGAAAAAATTGCCGGACGCGACGGACTTCCCGGCAGTAAAGCCTGGACGGCTTGGGGCCGTAACTCATCGCTGTTGCGCGCGGCTGTCCTCAGACGGTGGCTCGGCGAACTTCGCGGGCGAGCGCTTTTGGGGCTTAGATCCACGCCCGCGGTTAGTGGCGAGTCGAGGACTGGTAGTGCGAAAGCAATCGCGAAGCGGCTCACCCCGTTGGGTGCCCCCCCGCACGTTGCCTGAAGGAGGCTTTCATGACACAGCTAACGAAAGAACGAAACGAAGCGTCGGCTCTCAAGATCCGTGCTGCGCTTACCGGCAATTACGCGGGCGATGCGCGTCAGCTGGTTCGGGATGTCGCCGAGTCGTTTGCTTCCGATATCGAAGGGACGTTGCGGGTGAAAGTCCCGGAGCTTGCGGACAGTTCGATCCGTGACTTGCTGCGACATGTCCTGGAAGAGCGCTTCGCGACGATTCTGGCGTCCGGTGACGCTGACGAATCTGAGGCCCGCTCCTCGTTGCCTGTTGTCAACCTGAAGCCTTCGGAGGTGATCGAGCAGCGCAAGGTGCGCATGTCGCTCGCGAGCCTGTATCGCTATGTCGAAGCGAACAAGTTCTACTGCGTCGTGCCGTCAGGCCAGAGTAACGGTCGTGAATTTCCCGCGTGGCAATTCGCTGGACCGGTGCCCGAACTGTTGCCGCCTGTGCTTCTCGCCCTTCGGGGGGCGTTGAGAACTGAGGTCCATGCTTTCCTGGTTACGGCGCAGGACGCGCTGAACGAATTGGCGCCGGCAGAGCTATTGGCTGGTGCCCCGTTCGAGACACGCGCGTCCCTGCATCCGAGTCAGCAAAGACTCCTGCAACTGCCCGCAAACGAGCGTCTGCGCAAGGTCCTTGCGTTGATCAACGGGCCGGGAGCAAGCATGGCCGCTTGAACGGCTATCCAATGAGCGACAACAGAAAATTAACCGTCGAACCACCGTCGTACCTGCGCGAGCACTTGCCGTCGCCGGTGCAACTGAAGGAGTGCCTCACCAACGAGCCTTTCGCGGTCGGCGGTGAGGCGCAGCTATACCGCGCTGCGTACCTGCCTGAGAGTGTCCTGCCGAAGAGCGTGGCGCGAGCGTACCGCTTCGGACCGCCCCCTGAACTGTTTTCTGGTGGCAACGAAATGCCGTTCTGGTGGTTGTACGCTGCGCACGTGGCCGAAACGGCGATCTGGGAGGCGCAGTTCTGCAAAAATGACGTGACACGGCCGGGGACGTTCTACATGGACCCGTTCGCGGTACAGCACGGCATCATCGCTGAACTGCGCTTTCCGCGGCCGCTCCGGTTCTGGAATCTCAATGGCTCCGTCGCGAGTCGTCTGGGCATTTACGACAACCTTTCGAGCCCTGACTATGACTGGTGCCAGTGGTTTGGGTACCACATGGATGTCGCGATGCAGTCTGTCGACGGCGCGATTCGCCCAGATGGGTTCGTGTATCCGTCGCGACGACACCGGGGCCACACCGCGGTAGCTATCTCCTCTCGCGTCTTGCCGGGATTGAGGGACGGCGTGGCACGATCCGAGACGCCGTTCGCTAAACACCCGGATTTTGAGCGACTGCTAGACGACCGCCTCCGGGTGGCGCCGCCGGCGGCTGACGCGTCTGCAGGTTGATGGTGGTCGGGGCCGGTGTCGGCCGCAGTAGACCCGACGCTGGGCGAAAGTCGCACCACGGGAGGGCTCGCCCTCCGCGCAGTGCCGCTTTTGCTGTCGCAACGGTGGCAGAATCAACGCGGCCTATCGAAAACGACGCGATGGCCCATCGAAGTATGGGCGGAAGTGCACTCCCTCGGGGCTCGTGCGCGAATCCGGGACGCTCATTCCGGTCCGCCGGCGCTCGCCGCCGGAAAATCGACCGGAGTTCCCTATAGCCCGTTTGGCGCAGTAGAGAAATAAGCCCGGAAGGACCGGGAAAATGCATTGCGCCGACGACCACGACAGCATCGCCGTCGTTAAGAATCTGGTCCAAACGTAGACGGTAATAAAAACGTCAACGCCCCGGTCTAGCACTGACGCGGCATGGCGCGCGCGGGTTGACACTTTTATATCCGGTTGAATCGCAATAAAGGCGTCAATTCGCGTGTGTCCGCATTAAATTCGTCAATCCGCGTCGCGAAGACCAGGTTGCGCGCCATGCCATTGATCTGGCAGGAAGTAATCGCTTGCAGCGGCGGAGAGGTCAGCAAAGCGACGGCGCGAATCGCCTGAAGCCGGTTTGGGCTGAAAACGCCGCTGTAGCCATCAGAGGAGTTATCACGCCAGTCGTGTTTCGCCTACATCTGCTGCGGCTCGCGACTTTGAATGGCCGGTGTGGAGCGGCTCGAAAGGCCCAGTACGACCCACAACTGCCGGTCGTCGTTGCGTAGTTGCGATGACCGCTCCCACGATATAACGGCCTTTCCTGAAAGCACATCGCAAAGCGAACCGCCGTTCGCCAACTGAACGCTAACATCTACGTACTTGCACACCTGATAAGAAAAGATATCAGAAGTGCCTGTTTGAATCTTTCGTGACGCGCTTGCTTTGACCCTTGCAATTGGAGCAGGCTGCCTTCACGTGGTGCTGCGCGTGACATCTGTGCGCTGACCGGCCCGACCCTCCAGTCAGGCCGCCGACAACAACGAAACATCACACCGCCGGGGGGCTTCCATGACGATTGGCGTGAAATCCGTGAGCATTACGATGCGCACATACCTGTCGATGAGTTACCTGACGAGCGCCGCATTGCTCGCCAGGAAAGCTCACGACATCGAGTCGGACAAGGACTGGCAGTCTGTTGACTGGTCCGTGCTGCCCGAACATGAGGCATATGCGACGGGCGCCATCATGATGGGTGCAGCTGCTGTCGAGGCCTTTGTGAATGAACTGTTCGCGGAATGCCGCGACGCGGGAGCGCAGAACCAACTGCGCATCGCGCCGGAGAAGGCGGCATTGGTTGGCCGCATCTGGAATGACGTGCCGCGGGTCGAGCGCGATCCGGTGATGGATAAGTACGATCTCGTGCTTCGGCTCCTCGATCTGCCCACGCTCGAGCGCAAGTCGGAACCGTATCAGGCCGCTGTTACGCTGTTCGATCTGCGCAACAGGCTGATGCACTACAAGCTGGTCAGCCGTGAGGCGGGCATCTTGCCGACTGAACAGAAACTGGACAGCTTCGAGAAGAAGCTGAAGAGCTATTTCGACGACAGCCGGCTGGCTGGGCCGGGCCATCCCTATTTTCCCCATCAGACGATCGGTCACGGAGCCGCCGCGTGGAGCGTGAAGACGGCCGTGGCCTTCCTGGATCACTTCTGCGGGTTATTGTCGGCGAAGGCTCCGTACGAACACATCCGGTCGACGTTCGCCACGCAGTAGAACACCCCGTGCGTGCGGCCGCCGGCGGCCTGGTATCCGACCAGTCGCCGGCGGGCGTATCCCCGAACCACAAGCATTCATTCTGAGAGATACCGATGAACCAACCGAAGCGGAAAATCATCCCCGACGAGCAATGCATGGTCGTGCTCGATACCAGCCCTGTGCGCAACATCGCCCACGCGTCGGCGACGCCGCCCTGGGTCGCGACGTTTGCCGAGATGGCCAGGGACGGCTACTCGTTTTCCCTCGCGGACGGTGCGCTCACCGAATTGCTTTCGCAGTGCCTCCGCGGATCTATCACGAAGCCTGAACACGCCAGGATGGTGCGGGCCATCGAATCATTTCTGAGCCCGGATCTCCCGATCCTGCCGGGCAAGCAGGACCTGATGGGAATGATCGGCCAATCGAATGATCCGGCTTGGTCCGAGGCTGAACTGGTGGCGTTTTCCCTGCACGCACTGAACGTGTTGAAAGACCCGTCGCTGCTTTCGGAGGACGAGCGCGCGAAGATCGGGCCGGCATTGCAGCACGACCGTGACGAATGGATCGGCTGGTTCGCGAAGTTCGACCGCGGATACGCAAGGTGGATTGCCGTGATGCCGGGACGCGAAAATGAGCCGTTGGACCAATACAAACATGATCTGCTCGACGAGGAGCTGGCCGATCTTGCCGCGCGCGGTCGCAACGCGCATCCCACGATGGCCATGCGCCTGGACCTCCAGATGCGCTACATCTGGCGGCAGTGGGTCCGCACCCGTCAGCAGAAGCATGGTTACGACCCGACCAGCGAGAAGAGGGTCAACGACGGCATCGACCTCGACCTGTACTTCTACCTGATGCTGCCGGCGTTCGTTGTCGCGGACGACCGGGGGTTCCACGAACGTCTTTCGGATATCAAGAGTGATCAGCGGCACTGGTTCTGGCGGCCGCAGGAACTGGCTGATGCCTGGGCGCGCGGCAAGCGCCCACGTCCGGTCTGGGCAGCGCCCGTGATCGCCCCGCAGGAAACGCAGAACGCTGGTTAAAGACGGCGGGCAAGGCGCGGCGGGCTTTCGCATGCGAAAATGCCCGCGCTGCGCCCCACTACCTCGAAAGAGGACATTAGGCCCCGGGAGGATCGAAGACGTGATCACGGAAGTCGATGATGGCATGGCGGCCAGGGCTTTCTACCTGCGCAACTACCGCGTGCCATTCACATTCGAGCAGATCGATTCCCCCAACCAGGAGAAACGCACTCTCACTGGGCCGGAACCGCGACGTTGCCGGTTTTGCGACCGGGGCGTACCTGCCGTGACATTCCGGGATGTCGCGCACGCGGTTCCCGAGTCTATCGGCAACCGTCGCCTCTTCAGCGCGTACGAATGTGACACCTGCAATCGGTTCTTCGGTTCGGGCATCGAGAACCACTTTGGAAACTGGTCGAAACCGCATCGACTCCTTGGCGGGCGCATCGGAAAGAAAGGCATTCCAACCTTCAAAGGCGGTGGACCATCCGGCTGGCGAATTGAGCGGAAGGGCAACCGGTTCGAGGTTGTTGCAGGTGAGAGCGAAGACGATCGACCGTTCACGACCAGTGAGGATCATCATGTCGTCGTCCTGACGTTGCCACGCGATCCGTACGTCCCGATCGACGTGCTGAAAACGTTTGTGAAAATGGCCCTGTCGGTGATGCCAGACGACGAGCTCGCCCATTTCGGCGAGACGCGGGACTGGCTGATGGGGGAAGCAACCGATGGCGAGTTCATTCGTAACCCCTCCGGGGAATGGGTTGTCGCGACGAGCACGCCTGCAGACAGCTTTGCAATCCATCTTCTCACCCGCCGGCCAGACGCCCCGGATCGCGTGCCCTACGCGTTTTTGCTTTTGTCCTACGGCGTCCAACGTTTTCAGGTCAATATTCCTTGTTCAGCGCGTGACGAACTGTACGAGGTGGATGTTCCGATCGAGCTGCCGCCTTTTCCCTGGCCGGGCGCCGCAGAGGACGTACTGCATGCCGGAGAGCTGGATCTGTCCGGCAGCGAGCGCATGACTGGCGATAAGGCACAGGTGACCTACCGGTTCGAAACGGTGGAAGTCAGTGAGCCAGACCAGAAACCGGCCGCCGGCGGGCAGGTCGACTGAACAACGAGGGGAAGCGTGTATGCCTGGAATGATCAGGATTGGGAGCAGGAGGACAGACGTATTTGCTGCGGGTGCGTGAGCGAGGCATTTCTCTCGGGCCTGGTTTGCACAGCGCGACATTGCAATGTGCTCGTACTGTGGAAGTTCGGCACCATGCGTCACGATCGAGGAACTGGTTGACGAAGTCGAGACCGCGTTCAACGCGCATTACTCCCGTACCGCCGATCAGCCCGATTCAATGCAGCAGCGAATGATGAGTGATCCCGAGTCCGAATACGATTGGTATCGCGATGGCTATCCTGTCTCATTGATGCGATCGTCGATGCCGCCGGGATTCCCGTGCTGGAGGAAGTGACTGCGCCCGCGGAGTCCACGTTGCCAAAGCCGGACGAACCATTTTGGACCAGCCTGATGCGCGAGCCCTGCACGCCACCACGCTGGGATGGGGACTACCGTGACGCGACGCTGGAAGTTGATCGGGGATCAATGAAGGTGCATCACGTAACTTGGGTCGACGTCAACACGTGGACTTTCCAGTCAGGCATCATCGCCAGATTAAACGGTAAGCATCGTCATGCTCGACGCGCAGCTTGAAGCCAACTGCTTGTCGTGTGCCAAAGCAATTCAGCCTTGGTGACTAGGCTAGGCTCCACCCGCTGCGCGGCGGAGCCGGTTTTGCACTCTAGAGCAGGTTTCCGCCGAGGACGCGACCGCTTTCGCGCGCAGACCAGACGCTCGAACGACCGGTATTTGATGACCGCGAACGTCAGTTCCTGGCAGTACTAAGACGGACGGCTGACATCGCAGGACACCCATCTCAATCTCTCGGACGGCGGTGCAATCGTTGTCGCAACAAGTTGGCTCGATGGCTCGATGAAAAAATCCCACTTGGACGTTTGGTCGGACGCCTATCAGGGCGACGCATGCAGGGGTTGCGCGCTGGAATCTCGCTGCCTCGAGGACGGCCGGCGAGGGACCAGATCTTGCTCGAGATATCCCTGTCCTGCCAATGGAAGGGAGCGCATCATGATCAAGCTACTTGGCATCCTGGCTTTAGCGTTCGGTATTGAGGGTTGCGTCGCTGCCCAGCCGCCCTACGGCTACGGCGACCCGCCCGGCTATTATGCGCCGCGCCCCAGTTTCGGAATTGGGATTGGGGCAGGCAGTTTCGGTGGGAGCGGTTTCGGAGGCGTCGGCGTGGGGCTCGGCTTTTAGATGGCGCGATACTGCCGTCAATCATGCGTCGTCTCTGGCCGGCAGTCCGACGTTAAGCACGTCACTGCCCGGGGCAGAGGATCATGCGCGACTCCCAGCCCTTCTCAGGCTAGAAATATGTACCGGTCCGCTTGTCCTAAGGAGGGCCGGTTCAGCTTTGAGAGAGCGTCAAGCAGCTAAGGGGTGAACGATTCGGGTGTCCCCGTGACGCTGACGCTACTTCCACCGCCCTGACCAATATGGTTCCGTCCACTGGTTTTTTCAGGTAGCCTGCGGCACCTTGCGCGAGAGCCTTCTCGCGGACGGCGGCATCTTCGTTCCCGGTAACGAAGATAACCGGCACGCCGCGCTGGACCATGCGACGCTGCAGCTCGAGCCCGTCGATCCCTGGCATCTGGATGTCGGCGATCACGCAGGAAAATACGGCCGAGGTCGCCGACGACAGCGTGTTCAGGAGTGCTTCGCCACTGGCAAAAGTCTCCGCCTCTAGGCCGGAGGAGCGCAACAAACGCTTGATGGCCCGCCGAACGGATTCGTCATCATCGACGACCGCAACAATTTGAGTGAGGTTCATCATTGAAAGTCGTCAAGCGCCTCGTGACTCGGTTGTGACTACAGCGTAACCGGGGATACGTTGATGCGCTATAGGGCTTTGGCTAACGGACCAGGCCGCACGGCGATCGGCTTTTTCCGTCGGCTGGGACGAGCATTAGAACGCGCCACTGGCCGTTTCCGGCAAGTCCGCGGACAGTCACAGGCGTTGGCCGAATGGCGGTAAATGGCCGGACCCCGAACCTTTTGCAGCCGGACATGCTCTTCCAGAGAGCCAGATAAATGAGCTGCCCTTCGAAAACTTCCTTTGACGCTGATTGCAGTGTCGGAACAGCTCGCTGACAATGATGCAGGCGTGCTAATACGCAGATGTCTCAAAGCGCGGATCACGTTGCGGCCCGCAGGTCTGGCTTGCGGTCGTCAACCCACACATCGCAACTGCGGCGCCGTTCACGATGGGCGCGCGCTCCATGGATCGGCCGGCAAACTCCACCTGCGCAACGCCTTGCCGAGGCCGCTACAAACGCTCCCCGATGCCTCATTGATGCAGAATGAGCGCAAAGGCCACGATGACACGACCCGAATACGATGGACGACCCGGAATCGCTTTGCCTGGCACTGCCCGACGGCACTAAGGTCTCTGCGCTCCTCCGAGTGCCGGAGGACGCGCGAGCCCTGTATGTCTTCGCGCACGGTGCCGGGGCGGGCATGCAGCACACCGGCATGTCGTCATTGGCCGACGCGCTTGCGGCGGCCAATGTCGCCACATTGCGCTTCCAGTTTCCGTACATGGAGCGGGGCTCCAAGCGGGTGGACTCGCCAGCCGTGGCACATGCTGCCGTGAAGGCAGCCGTCGCAGAGGCCCGCCGGCGACTGCCAGCCCTGCCGCTCTTTGCGGGCGGCAGGTCGTTCGGCGGCCGCATGACGTCCCAGGCCCAAGCCATCTCCCCGCTCGACGGCGTGCGTGGCCTCGCTTTCGTCGCGTTCCCGCTGCACCCGGCGGGCGCGCCCGGCGTGGAGCGGGCACAGCACCTGGCGGACGTCACGGTGCCGACTCTCTTCCTGCAGGGCACGCGTGACAAGTTGGCCGAGCTTCACCTGCTGAGGTCGGTCGTCGAGACGCTCGGGCCACGCGCCACGCTGCATGTGATAGACGACGCAGATCATTCGTTCCACGTGCGCGCGTCCTCCGGCCGGACCGACGCGGAGGTCGTGCTCGAGCTGGCACGGACGATGTCGGCGTGGTTCTTCGCCGAAGGAGAGTTCGTGCGCGCTACCTGAGCAAGCGCAGGAATGCTTGTAGCTAAGTCGGGACGGGGAGCCGGCGAACTCGCCGTGCTGGACTCGCCCGCTCAATCGCTTCGCTACCCGCAGATGGTCTGTCGAATAGCCACGATAAGCGACGCCTGTCGCGTCGGCGACGTTTTCCCAGTGCCGAGTGGTCAATTTGTCAGGATCCGCTTGCGATGATCCGCGCCTGGAATCGCGGAGGGCATCTGCTTTGATTTGGCCGGCGCCCATCCGTAAGTGACCACTAGGAATGCAGCCGGAACCAGACTGGCAGAGCCTCGAACAACGCGCATTGGCCGGTCACTGCCCGACGCGGTCGCCCGAAACCGACCCATTTCGGCCCCTGAGCTACCATCTGCGAATGTCCGCACCTCATTTCTGAAGAGTCGCTCGAACGTATGTATTGCGACACCGGTCCACCGGTATTGCGACACCGGTCCACCGGCCACCTGCAGAATGCGGTTCTTGGAAAAGCGCTGTCGGCGACAAACGAAGCGATGCTCATCGGCGGATACGTGTGGTACATATGACAGCGGTTGCCCATATGTGGCTTGAGTTCACAAACGAAACGACGGAACGAACGTTATGAGTTGGCAGGAAAACTGGGAGCTAGATCAGAAGCACCAGAAAAAATCAGGCGGTCAAGGCTCTGTCCAAAAGGTTAAAAATAAGGATACGGGGGTCGTTGGTGCGTTGAAAGAGATGCATCCAGAAAACATCGCGATCTCTGAACGCAGAATACGTATGGCTCGCGAAGTAAGCGCCCTTGAGCGTCTCGCTGGAAAGGGTATTCCGAAATTGTTCGAGAGTAATGTCCAAGCTGTTGAGGATAGGGCTATACCTCTCTACTTCGTGTGCGAATGGGTTGAGGGCAATACGCTTCAAGAAGTGGCCGGAGGAAAGCCAGCAACCCTACTCGCCGCATTGCGTTTAGCAAGAGACCTTGCCGATGTTGTCATGCACTGCCACAACAGCGGTGTTTTACATCGGGATATAAAACCCGACAACATCATTTTGCGAAACACCGGTGATTCGCAGGTTTGTCTTGTTGATTTTGGGATTGCTTATGCCGAAGAGGACGAGTCGGGCTTTCGTACACCACAAAGACAGGAATTGGGTAATCGCTTTCTGCGGCTTCCGGAGTTGGGGCCTGGGGGCGAGAAGCGGGACGAGCGTGCGGATGTCACCCATGTCGTTGGTATCCTTTACTTTTTGCTCACCGGGCGTGCGCCGAATGTCCTGCTCGATGAGCAAGCTCGTCCCCCCCATAAACGTGGAGAGATTGAGGCGCACAATCCGGAAGCGGTAGGTGATCCACGCTGGAAGCGGGTCAAATCCATTTTTGATGTGGGCTTTTCTATCGCCAGAATCTTTAGGTTTCCCGACGCGGCGACTTTAATCAAGAGTTTGGACGAAGCAATTGCATACACGCCGGAACTCGAAGTCGGACAAGCGCCGTACGAAAAGGATCTGGAAGTATTCAACGCTCTTCGAGAGCAGGTTAATGCGGCAATAAAAGAGGTCGAGATATCTCTGATTGACTCCGTGAATACCCTGATCAACGAAATCGCAATGATTGCCCGCTCTCACGAGATAACTTACCCGCATCCACTGGCGAAGATGGTCGACATTGGTCGCGAGGCGAAGATGTTGTGGAGCGTCTCTCACGATAAAAGCGAAGAACCTCGGGTATTTGTAGGCATATACGCACGTTTGGAAGGTGAGGATTTTGGCGTAATTTCGGTACGACTGCAGGCCGAGGCTCATGAGCAGGTTACAGATGATACGTTCGTTCTGTATTCTGGTCCGGCCGCTGACACTTCGCGCTTGCTCGAGGAAATTCACAAGCGTGCAGGAGAAGCGTTTGGCTTCGGCGTCCGCTTGCTGACACGCAAGATCCAACGCAAGTCACTGTAGCCACACGCGCTTTTGCCATTGCTCCCTTCGCCCTGAGAGTAGCTCCAGTGAGCGCAACGAAGTAAATGGAAACCATACACCGTCGACTTGACGACTGACCGTTATACACAGGATTGCCGCCCTCCGATATCTAAGCGCAACGGTGGTTCTTGGCCGGTAACGGTAAGTCTGCAACACAACGGGGAACAGCCAATTCGCCAATCGCGACTCCGGCACCGCACGCACACGGCACATTTTCTGCACAGTGCCGATGGTCCTATCGAGCGATCCGTCAAAAGTGTCCAGCCTCCTGACTCGCGCAGCACAGCTATTCCGCCTGTCTATCCCTCTTGCGGCGATGGAAATTCCAGTCGCCGCGACGGTCGCGATCGATACTATCCTGCTTGGCCGGCTAGGCGCGAGCGCGGTCGCTGCCGGCGGAATCGGGGCCGCGGTGTTCATATTTGTGGCGTCGATCGGCGTCAGCATAATTTCGTCCGTAGGACATGAAGCCGCCTATCGGGCCGGGAAGAAAGACCAGAGCGAAATGTCCGGCGTCCTCCATGGCGGGGTCGCACTCGCCTGCGTCCTCGGCGTCGTTGCGGCCCTCGTGCTAGCTGCGTCGGGCTGGCTATTGAGGGCATTTGCGCTGGGCGGAAGCGCCGGGTACGATGCCGCCGGCTATCTGTATGGCGTTGCTCCCGGGCTGCCTTTTCTGCTTGTCGCCGTCTGCTATCGTGGAGTCCTCTCCTTACAACCGAACGTCAAATGTCTGACCGGCGTCGCTGCGGCGACGGTTGCGGTGAAGGCTGCTCTTGCCGGCGCTGGGTACGCATGGCTGTGCCGGCACGGCATTTCTGCTACGGGCGCCTTACTGCTCTCCGGCGTCACGACGACAGCCGCGTTCGTCGCAATGGCCGCAGCCGCATGGATAACGCGGCGTCGGTCGATGAGGCGGTCGCGGCCCGCCGCGTCGCCCGTTGCCACAGTTCGGGACGCGCAGCGAATCTTTCGCCGCGGCATCACCATTGGTTTGACAGCCGCGCTGCAGGCCGGCTTCTTTTCGCTCGTCGCGTTGGTGTGCGGCACATGCAGCGCGCTGGACCTTGCCGCTCACCAGGTCGCCAATCAATGTACCTTGCTGCCGCTGATGCTCGCGTTCGGCATGTCGCAAGCGGCCGCGACGCTGACGAGCCAAGCTCTCGGCGCACACTCTCGCCGCACGGCGCTACGCATTGGCTGGGAGGCAGTGTGCTTTGGGATCGCGGCGATGTTCGCGATCACCGTCATTTTGCTCACACTTGGCCACGTTGCAATCGCGGCCATCTTGCCGACGGGCACCCCCGACCGCGACCAGGTGGCATCCCTTGCATGGCGTCTGATCGTGGTGGGCGCCCTCTGCATGGCGGCGGACGGCGCGCAGAACGTTGCAATGGGCGCGCTGCGTGGTCTCGATCAGGGGCGCCTGACGATCTACAGTGCCGTTGTAGGCTACTGGCTTATTGGCATCCCCCTCGCCTGGTGGCTTGGCGTGGGCTGCCGGATGGGTGCGACCGGTGTCTGGATCGGAGTCGGCGCGGGCCTCTACACAAGCGCGGCCATGCTGCTCTGGTTTCTATATCGAGCCACGCGCCAGACGGTTGCGGAAGGCCGATCAGAACGCGGCCCCACGACACAAGCGAATACTGCCCGGGTCCCAGCGGCGCTACCATAAGGCCGAACTCCGACAACACTAATCGGTGAAGAGGTCGGGCGGTCGGTCGCTATCGCGAAAAATGCTTGTTTCGGGCCACCGGCCGCTTGCGCTAGCAGAATTAATGGACAGCATTAGCGCTCGAATGGACACCGCTAGCAAAATCAACGATCTCCAACACCCCGACCGGCCAAGAGACCGCCGGTCGAAGCGTCTATCCAGTTTTCATGGTGTTGGTGTTCACAAATGCCACTAGCCATGTTCAAAGGAATGCTAGCGGCCAAAGCGCCGGGATGGCTTGCTGCGCCTTTTGCTGCGTGCGATCAGCGCCATTCGGCGCCCGTTGCCACGGTACAACGATCGTGATAATGCTTGTTCAGTAACTCTGCTAGCGTCGCATCGGTGCTGGCTGTCAAGCCTAGCAGGCGATGCGATCTAAAAGACACTTTTCATGGGTGGAGTTCAGGATCGTTAACGGCCGCGTCTAGTCCAAAAGCGCTTCTGCTTTTTCTGATTTAACTTGAGGAACGTTAAGTTTACCTCCTGTGCGAAGAGTTATTTTTGATTGGCACGTATGGTAGTGCTCGGCGGCGTCCATATTCCGCGAGACGCTTCCTCGACGAAGATCGGTGGTGCGGCTGCAGGTTAAGCGCGATGCTCGAAACGATTCATCAGCTCATTAAAGACACGCTAGCATAGTTAATGGACATGCTAGCGTGCTATGAACGCTGGCTAGCACCAACTCTGAACTCCAACAGCGGGCTACTCGAGCGGTGACATGCTCGATCACGAGACGGGTGGAAATCTCTTGAAAACGCTGGGGGACAGTTTCGCGCGCAAGGAGGGCATCCGACTGGACCGGGCGCGCGATTTTTTTGATACTTGGTGGTTTGTCTGGGCGTTGCGGGCCGTTATCCCTCTCAAGGGCTTCGCACTGCCGACTGTCGTCGCGCTGATCCTGATCCTTGCAACGCTCGAAATTTGGCAACCCTTTCCGTTCGCCGGGATGGACGTGGGCGTGTGCTTGCTGCTCGCCGGCTGGCTGGTTTGTCGCCGTATTGCCAAGGGTGTCGGGACTGTTGGGCGCGTCCGAAAGTTCGTCGATCACGCGATCGCGGGCAGGCTGGGTGGCGGCAAGGACATCACGTTTCCCCAGATGGCGAATGCTGGGGGCCTGCCGCTAAAGATCGTGGCGACCAATGTAAAGACCGGCAGGTGGAGGTGTTTTCGTATGAACGCACGCCGGACGTCGCGGTAGCCGATGCGGTAGCCGCTTCGATCTGTCTCCCAATTGTGTTTCAGCCTTGGGCATTTGAATGCAGGCGAAATGCGGGTGTCCGTGCAGACCAAGCCAAGCGCGAGTACCTAGACGGCGGCATTACGTCGAATTTGCCGGTTTGGACACTGGATCGTGAGCGTGACGCCGAGGACGATGTAGCGACTATCGCGTTTTCTATTGTCCCGGATGAGCCGAAGCTGCCGCGGCCCGGTCACTGGGCCGCGGCATTGATGCCGGCGATTATTGCTGGCTCGATGGAGATTCATACACGGGCGGTCGACAGGATGGTACACGTTCCCATAGGCTGCAGCCTGAAGCTTTTCGACTTCGACAAGCCCGTCCGGACCCTGTGCGAGGCAGTCGGTAAGGCGCGCGCCGCGGTAGCGGACAGACTGGAGAAGCAGTTGCTGAAGTCTCCGGCGATTCTACGCTCCGGTTGCCGGCAGTTGTCCGGGATCGCAGCCGATCTGCTTCGGGAGGAGGACCGGCAGTGGTGGGCGAACCACGCTCTTCCGACGTTTCGCGTGGCCTTCGCTGTCCAGGCGCCGCACGAATGGCAGTTTTCGATTCCTTATCACGATGGCTATGGCGACAGCTTCGGGCCCACAGTCGACCAGGAGGTTCTTCAGGACATCTGGGACACGCTGGAAGTGGGGTTTTATCTGTCGGAAAGTGAAGACCGGGTTGCGAACTCGCAGCTGCTGCTCGTTCCCATTTCGCAGCGGAAATATCGAGTCTACGAGGCGGTGCAACGGAGCACCGAAACGCCATGACGAAAGCCATTGTGAAAAAAATTACGAAGAAACCGTTTTCGGCGCTGCGATCGGGCGAGGATGTGGCTCGCTCGCGCCGCTTCAGGGCGCTCGCTGAACAGCACGGGGCGCGTGATCTTGAGTCGACGATCGACAAGGCGATCAAGAAATCCGATGAACGCCGGGAGCGCGTCCGGCGCCCGGGAAGCGTGACGGTAACCGTGTCATAGCTTGACCGCGATCAGCGGCTGAAATGGGCGCGACTGCGCCCATTTTTCTTTAAGTTTGGTCATCCAGCCAAAAAAAGCTCCGCGTTCAATAATCTTTTTTTCCTTCACCGCCGCAGGTAACGGAAGCCAGCCTAACCTGCTTTTCCAATTGAAGCGGCGGCACTGCTGGGGCGCGTAAATCACCCGCGGCCAGCGGTTGCAAAAGCAATCAGGTTCCCTGTCATGATGTCGTCCCAAGAGTCTCCCTCCAGAACGGCATCAATACCCAGATTCGCAAGTTGAAGCTGAACTGCTATGGCGGTTGCGGCGCGGACCTTGCCATCCATCGGCACGCCGGCTCGCTCGAAGCACCGATGTATCCGCTCCACTGCGGGCGGGTGCGAGCTTACCTTGCTGTCATTTCCCCGCGGGGTTTCCAGAAACTGAACGGCCAACAGGGCTACGGCCATGCCTAACTGCCTTTTCGTTAGCACGGCATCACTAAGGCCTGCGGGAAAACACCAGTCTGTCGCTTCTTCGTCCGCCTGGTTCTCCTCCTGCGTCGCATAAGTGGTTTCGATCCCATGACCCAGACGGACGTGAGCAATTTCGTGGTGAATACTCCAAGCGATCGCGCACAGGAACACTTCATTGGCCGCATGCGCGGCACTACCGTGAATAGGATGTTTCTCAGGCTGCAAAGTGCCCTGCGGCCACGGCGTACGATCACCTTTGTTCATTCTGGCATGGGCCCAATTTAACAACCCGATCGCTTCTGATACTCGCGGTGATTCGCGCCAATCGAATGTGCTATCACCCCGATGCTGTACCGCGGCGTACTCCTCGGACAGCGCAAGAATCATTAGCGAAAAGCACCACAGATATTCCAACGCGAAGACGGGAAGCGTTGCTTCTGTTGTATTTATATCCACTCTGATGGAGTACCCGGGATCGTCAGAAATCAACAGTCCAAACTTCTCAAGTCGCGAATCCGCTTTTAGGGCCGCCGCTTTCTCCGGCGCCATATTGAATGGGGACGCCGCGATTGCGTCACTAAGGCGAACAATGGGGGAATGGACGGGAACAGTCATATGCTTTTTCACGCCAAGGAGTTTGGGTTATCGATTTCAGTCGAGTTACTGCGTTCGCCGCACGCAGGGACGAATGCACGTTGAAAGCGACTCAGCTTAGGTTGGCCAAACGATTGTCGCTAACAGGCACTGCAACAGCAGAGGGTAGTGACAATAGCTA
>Ga0256889_1000181_pt1 | contig 16711 bp, 27 predicted proteins | sample MC6MC0512MT_FD_186338 | JGI IMG/M metagenome (GOLD analysis project Ga0256889, IMG submission 186338) | Metatranscriptome of enriched soil aggregate microbial communities from Iowa State University, Ames, United States - MC6-MC0512-MT... | ecosystem: Environmental > Terrestrial > Soil >...
GTTCAAGTCCGACAGGGGGCACATAACCTACACCATGATTATCCGCCCCGATGACGGAATGGTAGACGTAACCGACTTAGGATCGGTGTTTTGGCAGTTCAAGTCTGCCTCGGGGCACCTGCGTACAAACTACTCGCCCGCTTGGTGAAATGGTAGACACGGTAGCCTTAAAAGCTATTCTCTCGGAGGTATCGGTTCAAGTCCGGTAGTGGGCACATAATAACTAGTACATTTGGTCGTTTGGCAGCTATAGTTTATCGGCAGAATGGTCGATTGTGATTCGATTGAGCTGGGTTCGACTCCCAGTAGCTGCCCCTATGCTTTCTCAACTAAATAGGTACACAAATTTTTTTGGAACGATGGCTGATCGGCTGAAAGCATCGGACTGTAAATCCGACGGATAACTTCCCTGGCAGGTTCGATTCCTGCTCGTTCCCCAGTATCTATGCTGTTTTCTCAACACAAAAGTATCGAACACAATCAATGTCAGCAAAACAAAAATGTTTCGCAACGCCCCCGCTCCGCCGTTCGTACCGCTGTGTCTTACTCCCTCGTAGCTGTGCTATGTGTTCCTGTTTTCCTGTTGCTGACCTGACTTACTGTAAACGTAGGTGTTCTTGCGTTTAGTGACACACAAGGCCTGATTTTTTCCTTAGTGCTACCTGTAGTGGCCTGTGTACTAGCTATCTGCGTTGTCGTTTTCGCCAATCCTATGCATGCTTTGCTCTCCCTTGTAGGCGTATTCCTGTTTACCGTCCTTTTTTACGTAAGCTCCGGCATTGAGTTTATTGGTCTGGTTTTCCTAATTGTCTACGTCGGTGCTGTTGCAATTTTATTTCTTTTTGTCATTATGTTGTTAAATGTCAAGTCCTTAACCACAAATGAGCCTCTTTTAAACCACGCTACTCAGACCCTTGCTCTGGTATTTGGCGGTTTGCTTGCGTATCATCTCTTTATTACCGTTGCCGATCGTATTGGTCGTGCAACACTTAGGGCCCGGTCTCACGTCGATTTACAGTTTACTGGTATTGACGACGCAGTTTATTATCAAGTAATGTACCGCTCTGCGGATGTTAACGCTATCGCCCCCCTTTATACTGAGCACGCTCCCCTTTTCTGAATTATTACGATTAATCTTTTGCTTGCTTTGCTCGGCGGCATTATTCTAGCAACAAGCACTACTGAGCAGACAATTAAGATGGTTCCTGAGACTTCCGAGCAAACCGCGGCCTTCGCCTCTCCGCCAGCAATCTGCTTCAAAGATAATCCCTGATGGCGCCTTCATTCGGGGCTATCTTTCGGTCTACGCAGTCGGCCTGCTCCATACTTTCTCAATTAACGGCTGAACTGTAGGGTCTTTTCACACAAGTTTAGCCCTGACATCACTATAGATAAATATAGCAGAGCGACGCATAGAGCTAGATAAAGTATTTCTACCTCTTGGAGCAAATAGCCTTACATAGTTTTGTCCCGCAAAATTTACAAAATCTATACCATGCCGCAAGTTGATAAAGCAACGTTCTTACCTATTGTCTTCTGAACATTTGTTCTTTATGTTGGTGGCTTCCTCTTCTTAAACAGCACAGCACTCTTCACCTTTCTGTCCAGCTTAAAGCTGGCTGGTAAACGTGCAGTTCGTAAGTACGCGGCAGCCCTTATCGGCCGCCGCCTACTTTCTAGCCTTCTACTCTTTCCATGAATTACGCTGTAAGCCTACGTGGCCCAGTTGCTTTCACGAAGAGCCTTCGTGCTGTTCGTAAGGGGGTTCCCTCCCTACAGCAGATGCGATCGTTTAATCTTAATTTTGGTCCTCAGCACCCATCTGCGCACGGTGTTCTACGCTTAGTTCTTGAACTAACCGGTGAAAATGTTAAAAAGGCCACCCCCCATATCGGGCTGCTTCATCGCGGCACCGAAAAATTAATTGAGTACAAAAATTACATTCAGGCGCTTCCTTATTTTGATCGTCTAGACTATGTTTCTATGATGGCGCAAGAGCAGCTCTTCTCGTTGGCTGTCGAGAAGTTAGTTCGCGCGCATGTCCCCCTTCGCGCGCAGTTTATTCGCGTGCTTTTTGTGGAGATTACTCGAATTCTTAATCACCTGATGGCAGTGACTACGCATGCAATGGATGTTGGTGCACTTACTCCCTTCCTTTGGGCATTCGAAGAGCGAGAGAAGTTAATGGAGTTCTACGAACGTGTTTCTGGGGCCCGCATGCATGCTGCTTATATTCGGCCCGGAGGTATTTCTCTTGATCTTCCCCGCGGTACACTCGATGATATCTATCTTTTTGCTCGTCAATTTAATGACCGTTTGAACGAGATGGAAGAACTATTAACCGGCAACCGCATTTGAAAGCAGCGGCTGCAAGGGATCGCGCTTGTTTCCGCGACTGAGGCCCATGCATGATCATTTAGCGGAGTACTCTGCCGCGGCTCAGGTATTGATTTTGATCTGCGTCGCGATCAGCCGTATGAAATTTACGATTTACTTGAGTTCCAAGTCCCGGTTGGAACTCGCGGTGATTGTTACGATCGTTATTTTTTGCGTATGGAAGAGATGCGGCAAAGCTTAAATATCATCGGACAGTGTTTAAATCTTATGCCGCTTGGTCCGATTAAAGTGGATAATCAAAAACTGGCAGCCCCATCCCGATGGCAATTAAAAGAGTCTATGGAATCACTGATTCATCATTTCAAGCTTTATACCTGCGGTTTTGTTGTGCCGTCGGGAGAAAACTATACAGCTGCGGAAGCACCAAAAGGGGAGTTCGGCGTGTATCTTGCCGCTGACTCTACTCCACGCCCCTATCGTTGTAAAATTAAAGCCCCCGGGTTCTTACATCTGCAGGGCATTGATTTTATGAGTGAGGGTCACCTGATTGCCGATGTTGTTACGACTATAGGTACACAGGATATTGTTTTTGGTGAGGTTGATCGCTAGCTGCCCTAGAGTTTTTAGGATGTCACTTATCTTTCTTACTGACGGCAGTATTGGAGCAGAGATCGTAAATATGACTAACGACTTAATCGCGTACTTACAGCAGTTGCGTACACAGAGCACTTTCCATCGTTTTGCGCTGTTACTTCCGCTATTAGCTGTGCGAATTTTTAAGGCAATGGTGGTCGCCCCCTTTATTATCGGAATGTCTCGTTGAAAAGCAACTTGAATCCCCTACTATCGTGAAGGGTATCATGAAATGCTTATCCATTCTATTCCAAATAACCTGCGTTGCTACAATAAAATTGGACTACTTATTTTCCTTGTAGATTTTTATTGCGCTCTCATGTGCGTGTATCGTGTTTCACAGAGCAGAATCTTTACCTACGCCTACTTGCTTCTTAAGTTTATTACCTTGGCTGCTCCGTTTATGTCTTTTAGCCCGCTCGAACGTAAACCGTTCTGGGCGCTTGGACTAGCCCTTATGCTGCTAGAAATGCCTTGCGTATTTCTCGTTATTCAGTGCGTGGGGCGCGGTGCTGATTTTAAGTCGGGGAATTTCTATAAGGACCTAGGTTGAAAGAAACATTACCATTATCGCAGAATGTCAACAAATCGTAAGTTTACGCTAGAGTTTTCTTTTTACGCTTATCCACCTTTAAAGCTTACTTTCTTCACCAGCTTCATGTGTTATAATAAAGAGACTGCGAAGATGCGACTGAAGTTTCCTCATGTTCCTTCGCCGGCGGATCTCCTAGATTTGTTCCACCCCGGAGCTACCGCGAAGGGCTGACACCTACGTGAGGAGCCGGCCACAGCTATTGTCGATTACGCCCTTTCTGGTCCAGTAAGTTTACCCTCTTTGGAATATCTCGCGGCGCTAACAGAGCCGGACACCGCGGTTAATCTTCGATATGGTGTTCTGTTCCTACTAGCTCTGAGCTCTCTATCTGTATACAGTATTATCTTAGCGGGGTGGGCTAGTAACTCAAAATACGCTTTCATGGGGGCTCTCCGCTCTGCCGCGCAAATGATTTCTTATGAAGTTGCGATTAGTCTGATTTTATTGCCTGTTATCTTGATGGCCGGCTCTTTAAATCTTTCTATGATTACCTATATGCAAAGCATTACGGTCTGATTTGTGTTCCCATTATTGCCCGTCTCCGTTCTTTTTTTAATTGCGATGCTAGCAGAAACAAATCGTACGCCGTTCGATCTACCCGAGGCGGAAGCAGAGCTTGTTGCTGGTTATAACGTGGACTATTCGTCGCTGCCTTTCGCTATGTTTTTCCTCGCTGAGTACTGTAACATGATTTTAATCTCTACGCTCTTTTGCTTACTTTTTCTAAGTGGCGGGCTGAATACGTTGGGACTGAATTCATCTTTCGTCCTGGCGCTTAAAGCTGCGGTCATCTGGATTTTCTTTGTGAACGTTCGCGCGACGTTGCCGCGCTATCGTTACGATCAGCTTATGGATATTGGCTGAAAAGTTTTCCTTCCAATCGCGGGGGGATTCCTTGTCTTTATCTTTGGCCTCCTCGTTCTCTTTGACGCGGTACCTTACACTACCGAACTCCCATTTGATGTTTGAAATCTTACGCCCTTTGATGAAGCTGCACACTACCGCGGGCGGGAAAGAACGGAACCGACGCCCCTCGATGGGCCTTTCTGGCATGCTCGGGAGTTGCGCCACGTTAATCCGCTTTCTGCTTCTCTTTTTATTTTGTGTCGGACGTTTAACTTTACGGGCCGGAGTTTAAGCATTTCCACCGGAATACCATCCGCTACTATGCATCCAGTGTCACTTCTTGGCAACGCTGCGGTAGCATTCGTCTGCGCAAATGCTGCTCGTGCTTCTGACAGTTCCGTCAAACATTAGTGGTTTTTCGACCAAGAGGTTTGCACAAAAAAGGCGGCCACGCCGCCCGCATTACTACAGAGCTGTTTAGTTAATAATATGACAAACTATGGTATACTGATGCTTTCGATCTGGCCGGGCCAAGCTTTGGTGAAATTTTTCGATCCACGCGATAATTTTTTCTTCTCTTTGCAACTCTTTGGTTACGGGCGGTCGTCATTCGCCTGCGATATCTTGCGGGTGACCACATACTATACGTCTCCCCTGATTAGAGCTTAAAAAGGCTCTACGTTGACTTTTAGCCTCCTCTAGTTTCTTTAAGTTACTCTGGTCGCAGGCCGTTCTCAGCACCACTGTAGTTTACAGCGATCTACAGCAGAACTTACGCTTTTTATTATTGTATTGTTGGCAGCATATAAATAACATTTTGTTAACTCGTTTATATGGAATACTGCTTCTCTGTGCTGTTGTTACAGGGATCACAATACTTTAGATAGCAAGTACTATTGCCTTCGTTTGCAGTTGCTGCTGAAATATTCTGTACCTTACGCTGCTTCAGGCTTGATACGCAGGCTGTGAAGCTTTTTTGCCAAGTTTGCGCTAGATACGGGCGTTCCTCGTCATAGTAATATTTTCTATTTTATTAGGAACGCTTTATGCTACCCCCACTCTACGTATGTTGACGAAATCTCGTGTACCCGGCGCTGCTTCATTTCTGATCTTAGGGGGTTGCGCGGTTCTTGCGTTCAGTTTTCGCCAAATAGAAGTGTTCCCCGTTGTGGTGGTACTTTCTGTTTTGTGCGCAGGAGCTTATACTATCTCGTTTTGTGTTTACGGACGAAACACCGTTTTTCAGCCCCCCTTCTTGAAACGCAGAAAGAACACTCGCCGATGGCGGAAATAGGCTATTACAAGATTAACTTTAATTTTATTTGTTAACGTTGCCCCTTCGCGCGTATTTTCTTTCTCTCCCCCCCGACTCCGACGTCCGCACACCTATACAGCGGCCCCCCCTTTTGTATGTTACCACCTGTCAATTTAACGCCGACTCTACCTTACTCTTTAGAACTTCAATATTTTGATAAGTTTGTTTCTTTTTACCCTTCCCCCTCTTTTGCAGCTGAGATTCCTGCCTGGCTTACTGTCAGTTTTTCCTTGTTCTTTATTGGATGGGCCGGCATGGTTTTCAACTACAAAAACTTCTTAGTAACAATGATGTGTGTAGAGATTATGTACTTAGGGGCGGTTACCAGTTTCGTTTTCTATGGGCTAGCCTTTCATGACATCACCGCGACTATCTATGGTCTCTTAGTTCTTATCTTTGCTGCGTGCGAGTCCGCAGTAGGTCTAGGACTACTTATCTCTGTTTACCGATTTGGGCGTACAATTGGTTTTAGTGCTCTTATTTCTCTTGGCGGATAATGTTAAATTCCATCGACCTACTGGAGCCGGTCTATTTTAAAAACCCTGAAATCAACGCGGCGTATAAGCATGTTATGGTTGAAAATAGTAAAGTGTATTTGGCGGATTACGCGGAACTCTTTTGAGATTCGAGCTACGTCGATGCCTCTGCGCTACCTTTGGAAAGTGACCTATTCGCTCGCGCGTACCTTGCGCTCGCTGGCGAATTGGGAACAAATTTCCTTCTTTTTCAACTAACGATTCTTTTCTCGAGCCTTTTGTGCGGTATTCTCGCACTTGTGGCTCAACTTTTTTCCCGTGACATGGTTCAAGAGTTGGAAAAGAAGAGCCCCTACGAGTGTGGTTTCTTTCCCTTCGATAGCGCTACTCGTTTGCCGTTTGACGTTCATTTTTACGTCGTCGGAATTATGTTTCTGGTGTTTGACGTGGAGCTTGTTATTCTCACTACTATCATCATTCTGTCTGCAACAATGCCCTGATCTGCACTTGCTAGTGTTGCGATTTTTGTTATCATTTTAACAATTGGCTTTGTCTACGAGTGAGCCTGCGGTGCTTTACGTTGGGAGGCTAAAATTCCTGAGCCCCTTTCCGCACCCGCAGTTAGTACTGCTGTATTCTACCTTCCATTCTGCTTCCCCCTTTGCTTTGCTCCTGTGTTTCCTTTCATTGATGTTCTAGTAAATCCAGATGTACTAGAATACCTTGCTGCGCTCTTTTCTCAACTCACCTATGCTTTCGCAGGGTTTCCTTTGGTTACTCGCCTCGCGCGTACGATTAGTCGAGGAATTCTCGCCTACTGGCACATTATGTTTAATACGCGACCGGCAGCGAAGAATAGTCTTACAGTAACGTGAACTACTCGCTGGCGCCGCGCTATCGAAAAACTTCCGTCCAAGAAGCTGAAAATTGCAACCCCCCGAAAAGCTGCCCATACGAGAGCGGGGCTTGTGCACTCTTGGCGTGGCCGCCGTTGGTGCGCACATACTCCAATTTGCTGATTGCATGACGTGACCAAGCCCTTTGTTTATAAAAAAGAATGAGCAAAGGAGGTTTATCGGGATCGACATTTTCTAGTTACAAAATCTCCAACAAGGCTACAAGCACCGTTGGGCTACGTCCGCCGGCTACGTACTTTTCTTTTAACACGCGCTGTTCCTGCATTTCACTTTCATCTTTCTCGTTTACATCGATGGCCTTTAGTTTTTGTTATTTCCTGTTTTATTATCCCAACAGTTTCTGTCCCCTGGTACTGGTTTGTGGAGGACTACGATGTTGTTTTTCACGATCTGGCGGTGCTATATCGAAGTATTAAGGAATTTTCACAAAAAGAGCTGCTGTTTGTCTCTGCTCTGCCAATGTGAGCACGGCATATAGTTTACATCCCCACGCTATATCCACTTGCAGTACTGCGGGCCTTCTTCTCCCACGAATGGCCTTATACGTTTTGGTTTGGTTTTCTTCTAACATGAAATTTTTGATTGTACGCGCATATTAGTCGCATTACAGAGTTCCGTTCCTGACGAACGTTTCTTCGTGCGTTCTTCCTAGGAAATCTAGAGATAAGAAATAATAATTGGGACGCGCAGTTTAAGTGGTTTGACGATAATATTGTACGGCCACACCCGGACGCCGACCATACGGACCGTTACGCGGAGCTTATTGCTTTGCCTGCACTTCTTCTGTGCACGTCTATTTTTGCATCGACGCCTTGGACATCTACATTTTTCGTTTGAAATCCCGTTTCACCTCTTACACCCTCGTGATTTGTAACTTTTTACTATGAGGTTCTGTATTTCATTGACCGAAGCACCTTCTTCGACCTTGGCGGTAACGAAGACAGCCTTCTAAGTCAGCACCTAAAAAGAACTCTTTCACGATGGTATTACATAGCAGTACACGATAGCAAAGCTCTTCTTCATCTTTTTATACGTTGATCTCCGCCAACCTTTACTTTCATTTTGCTCGTCTTAGGCCTTCAACACGGCTTTACTGGAATTCTTATTCCTTTCGTATGGCAGCTCATGTACCCCGGTCGTAAAAAATTTGTCTTTCCCTTGTGAAATCTACTTGTTTTAGCCCTTACCTCTTGGGCTTTCTACTCTTACTTACAACTTCCGCGAAATTTTGTCCACTGATGATGAACAGATAAAATAATAATGTTAGGGCAAATTGCGCTGCGACAGAAGCACTATATTCTTGAAGTAATTGGCATTTATGCTATTTATCCCGCCCTCCCTGTCCTCCTACTTAGCTTCGTCCTAGTACGCGCTATCACTCGATTTGATGTTTCCCGCGCACTCTTTACCCATGCGGAACGTTATGTCCGTTCCGCTCCCACCAATTTCAAGTATTCTGCGCTCTGGGGCGCGAAAGGCTTGGAGCTTGCTGGTCAGGAGGGCCTCGCTGTAATGGCGGCCCGCGCAGCAAAAGACCGGGCACTCGGCCGAGTAAAGCGCCGTCTTCTTGTTATACCGATCTTCCTGTGCACCACACCATCTACGCTACCAATTTTTTCTACCTTGTTACCACTTATGCCTCTAGAAATCCTACTACCTAACTGAAATCTGACCAAACTCATCCTTACCTGAACAGTAACTTGACCGCTTACGTCCCAAGACACTTTCCTCGGATTCTGACCATCAAAAACTATTTTTCACGAACACTTGTTGCCAGATTTTGGGCACAGCATTTTTGTCAATTTCTTGCCGGAGATTGTGCTTAGTGCTGCTATTGCACTAATTTTACTTGTCGTCGCAGTTGAAATTACGCGCGGTACTGCGCGTAAACTTCTAGCAATTGCTTGCTGACGCATCCTATGCAGAGTATTTCTTCTGGTTGGATCGATCTATCTGTTTCAGTTACTGCTGCTGAACATTCCAACACTCCCAGCACTTGGGGGTTACCTTTACATCGCTCCCGGCTTAACTTTTTCTAAACTCTTTGTTCTTCTAACTTCTCTTCTAGTACTGTATTCTTCTGAGAAATATATTCGAGAGCATACGCGCCCATTAATTGAGTATTCGATTATCATTGCAGTTGGGGTTCTTCTTTTACTTCTTTTGGTGGCATCAAATAATTTGATGACCATCTTTTTTTCAATCGCAGGGTTTAGCCTTGCACTGTACATTCTAATTCTATTTGATGTTACTGATCTGCCATCTCGTGAGGCCGGCTTGAAGTACTTCTACCTAAGTGCGATGAGTGCCGGCCTTCTCTTGATGGGCTCTTTCCTCATCTACTTCATTGTTGGAAGCGCCAACTATTTTAGAATCGACAGCTATCTCTTCAACGGCTCCCTGCCGTTGCAATTGCAGCCGATTTGTTGCGTTGCCGTTGTATTTATCCTTTTTGGCTTCTTCTTTAAGCTTTCTGCGTTTCCAGCGCATCTTTGAGCTGCCGAAGTTTATGAGGGAAGCCCTACACCAGTGCTCGCTTTCTTTGTGCTTCCGGTGAAGGTTGCAGTTTTCCTTACATTTCTTCGCCTACTAAACACTGCATTTCACGAAATTAGCCATTTCTGAATGCCGTTTGTTTTCTTCGCCGCTGCCGGTTCCCTTATTTGGGGCGCATTGGCCGCGGCAAACGCCTACAAAGTTACGCGGTTTCTTGCTTACGCGTCAATTAATCAAATGGGGTTTATGCTATTAGGCGCTTCTGCCGATACGTTTGACGCATTACGCGCAACTTACATCTATCTTTTTTTGTACGCGGTAATGACCGGGGGATTTATGTTGGCGTACCTTCATGTTCGCCGCGAAGATGGTAACGCTTTAATTCATATTTCTGACTTTGGTGGTCTTGCCCGCACTGAGGCCTCGGTCTGCTGGAGTCTAGCCGTTTACCTATTCTCAATGGCTGGCATTCCTCCGTTAGCTGGCTTCTTTAGCAAATACTACGTTCTAAATGCTGTTCTCGCGCGCGGTGTTACAGTTCTAGTTATTATTGGTCTAATTGTTAGTTTAATCTCAGCGTACTATTACCTACGCATTATCGCAACTTTCTGATTTGGAGAACCTGAAGCAGTAAAGAGTCCGGCAACGGCGGGCATGTCTGCATTGTCACGAAGCTTAATGGTAAGCGTTGAGGCTGTCCTTTGAGTCTTCTGCGTTGCAGGCGCTCCGCTACTTCCTAGCTTTGCTCGTGTCGTTTGGTCTTTCTGAATTTGCGGCTAGTGCTTTTACTAGCGCTATCTTTGCAGGTATTTCCTCGTCTGTACTTCCATACCCGATCCCGACGGCCCCATGTTTTTAACACGTTGCATGCTTACTTTCTTCAAATACACAGTTGCAACCTTTCAAGCAGCTCCTACTCTTACTTCCGTTCTAACCCAAAATACCTCCACTAGCTTTAAGGTCGCAGCCTTCGTTCGTCGCTGATTCTTCTCGACGAACCATAAGGATATCGGAACGTTGTATTTCCTCTTTGGCGCCCTTTCCGGCGTTTGCGGAACCCTGCTTAGCGTTCTTATTCGTCTCGAGTTATCTTCGCCATCAAATGGCTTTCTTCTTGGAAACCACCAGCTTTATAACGTTATTGTTACTGCACACGCCTTCATTATGATCTTCTTCTTCGTGATGCCGGTCATGGTGGGGGGTTTCGGTAACTGGTTCGTGCCAATTCTTATTGGGGCGCCGGATATGGCTTTTCCTCGCTTAAACAATCTCAGCTTCTGGTTGCTTCCTCCCGCCCTTACGCTACTACTAATTTCTTCTTTTGTTGAGGTTGGTGTTGGAACTGGGTGAACTGTCTACCCGCCGCTAAGTGGGATTGAGGCTCACTCTGGACCTGCAGTCGATTTTGGTATTTTCAGCCTTCATCTAGCTGGTTTGTCCTCGATTCTTGGTGCAATCAACTTTATTGTAACAATCTTCAATATGCGTGCTCATGGTATGCCCCTTTACATGATGCCGCTATTCGTCTGAAGTATCCTAATTACCGCTTTCCTACTTCTACTTTCTTTACCAGTTCTTGCCGGAGCAATTACGATGCTTTTAATGGATCGTAATTTTAAGACCGTTTTCTTTAATTCCAACGGCGGCGGTGATCCAGTTCTTTATCAACACTTGTTCTGGTTCTTCGGACATCCGGAGGTGTACATTCTAATTCTTCCAGCCTTCGGAATTGTTAGCCATGTTGTTGAGACCTTCTCTAGCAAGCCAATCTTCGGCTATCTCGGTATGGTCTACGCAATGCTTTCTATCGGTTTTCTGGGCTTCTTAGTCTGAGCCCATCACATGTTTACAGTAGGTCTTGACGTTGATACCCGCGCGTACTTCACCGCGGCAACGATGATTATTGCGGTTCCCACGGGAATTAAGATTTTCAGCTGAATTGCAACGATGTGGGGCGGCTCCCTGGTTCTAACTCCCGCGATGCTCTTTACAGTTGGTTTCATTATTCTCTTCACCATTGGGGGTGTAACCGGCGTTGTTCTCGCAAATGCTGGCCTTGACGTTGCCTTCCATGACACTTACTACGTTGTTGCTCACTTCCATTATGTTCTTTCGATGGGTGCAGTCTTCGCCATCTTCGCTGGTCTATACTACTGGTTGAGTAAGATCGTCGGCTTATCCTACGACACCCTTCTTGCAGAGATTCATTTCTGAGCGTTCTTCGTTGGAGTAAACCTAACCTTCTTCCCAATGCATTTCATGGGAACTGCCGGAATGCCTCGCCGTATCTCCGACTACCCTGACTCCTTCGGTGTACTAAATCATATCGCCTCGCTCGGCTCTATGATCTCTGTAGCTGCAACCCTCCTCTTTTTCTATCTTCTTCTTGATGCCCTTCTTATTCAGAAGCGTTCTACAGCACGTGCGACTTGATCTTCGTGTACCTCTCGCGAAGCTGAGTACTTACCAATCCTAGCCACCATTGTTTCGGTTGTTACATTTATGGGCATGAGCTATGTTGCGTACGGCACGGTTCCAGACGGCCGGTTGCTAGATTTAGCCGCCGGTACGACTACCCCAAAAAGCCTAGAGTGACTTGCTAAAGAGGCAATGGCCTCGAAGACCGGCGCGTATAATAAGAAGCTTGAGGCAACCCTCCGTGAGCTGGGGGATATTGACGACGCTACAACTCGTGGTCAGCTTAACTTCCAGACTCCGGCGACGGAGATTATGGAAAAGATTGTAGATCTACACAACGACCTCTTCTTCTTCATAGTCGTTATCGTCATCTTCGTTAGCTGAATGCTCGGTCGCTTACTTTTCTTCTATAATAGCGAGAACACGACGACGCCCCGCGTTGCTTTTGCACACCATACGCTGCTTGAGAAAGTTTGAACCTACATTCCTGCTGGTATTCTAGTTCTTATTGCTGCGCCCTCCTTTTCTTTGCTCTATTCCATTGATGCTCTGGTGGAGCCGAAGATCTCCGTTAAGGTTATTGGCCACCAGTGATACTGATCTTATGAAACAACCGACATGCTTACTGGAAAGGACATTAACTTCGACTCCTATATGCTTCTTGAGGCTGATCTTCCGAAAGGGGCGCTCCGTCTTCTTGAGGTTGATAACCGTTTGGTCCTTCCGATTCGCACTAACACCCGCGTAATCATTACCGCAGCAGATGTTCTACATAGCTGGGCGATTCCTGCTCTGGGTGTGAAGATGGACGCGTGTCCCGGCCGCCTGAATCAGGTAAGCCTTTACATCAACCGCGCCGGAACTTTCTACGGTCAATGTAGCGAGCTGTGCGGAATTAATCACAGTTTCATGCCAATTGTAGTTGACGCCGTTACCGTCGAACAATACCGCCGCTGAATCAATAAGCAAGACTAATTCTCCACTGCCCTTTCTTCTTTTTGCTCTCCCACAAGTGCTTCCTATTCTACTGCGTAGAGGTCTTATCCACCTAAAAACAACTTGTCGTCACCTCCGTGTTCGCATGGAATAGGCGAGTAGTCGGCACTTTGCGTAACGAATTAGCTTTTCTGGTATTACACCCCTTCAGCTTCTGTTCTCTGAGTAATAATAGATACGCAACCCTTATGTTACTTCAAGCAGCTAAATTTATTGGTGCAGGCCTTGCAACTATCTCACTAGCAGGTTCCGGTGTTGGAATCGGAATCGTTTTCTCCTCTCTTGTTTCTGCGACCGCTCGCAACCCTTCTCTCGGAAAACAACTTTTCATCTACACTATTCTAGGTTTCGCTCTTACCGAAGCAATTGCTCTGTTCGGTCTAATGATGGCATTCCTAATTCTCTTCGGCTTCTAGTTTTCGTCGTCTGCGTCGCGGCGTAACAGCCGTCTTCTCAGTCGACTCTAGGGAATAACACTAATTGTAGGGCCGATATTGATTGGGCTCTGCTACCATCCGACCCCGGCGTCCTCAAGTTAATATTCCCCGTCTAATTTATGCAATACAAGTTACGCAGCAACCGTGTTCTTGGCTCGCTCCGTTTCGCGCGGCGCAACTTCCATCGGCTTACACTTAACTCACCGCCCTGTTAATGGTCAAAAACCTGCCCTTCTTACCCTAGCGAACCACTTCTTGTATTACCCCACCCCCTCTAGTTTAAACTATAATTGAAGTTTTGGCTCGCTAGCAGGCCTTTTCTTTGCTTTACAGCTTGTTACTGGAATCTTTATGGCGATGTACTACACGCCGCACGTCGACTGAGCCTTTGCTTCTGTCGAACATGTTATGACCGATGTAACGGGTGGCTACATCTTCCGGTACTTTCATGCTAATGGCGCGTCTATGATTTTTGTACTCATTTATTTACACATCGGTCGTGGACTATACTACCAGTCCTACTTATCCCGACCCATGCTTTGAAATACTGGGATCGTAATCTTTTTACTAATGATGGCTACTGCCTTTATCGGGTACGTTCTTCCTTGGGGCCAGATGAGTTTCTGGGGAGCAACTGTTATTACAAGCCTGGTAACCGCCGTCCCTTACGTTGGAGAAGCGATTGCGCACTGAGTTTGGGGGGGTTTCTCAATTAGTAACGCTACCCTGGTCCGCTTCTACGCCCTACACTTTACGCTACCTTTCATTGTACTTGGTATTATCGCAAGCCACCTTGTCGTCCTTCATACGACTGGCTCTAGCGATCCTCTTACGCTAGCATTGACTCCGGCGAAAGTTACTTTTCACCCGTACTATACGTTAAAGGATGCTTTTATTTTCTTAGTTGTATTTGCCTTCTTTGTTCGCTTGGTTTGTTTCGCACCGAACTTATTGGGCCATTCTGATAATTTCCTACCGGCGGATCCCCTAGTCACGCCGGCGCATATCGTCCCAGAGTGATACTTCACCCCTTTCTACGCTATTCTTCGCGCGTGCCCTAATAAATTAGGGGGAGCGATTGGAATGTTTGCGGCAATTCTTGTTAATTTTGCAATTCCAGCGCTCACGCGCAGCACTTCTTTTGACGCCCTAATGATCTCTTGTGTGTACTCTGACCTCCATAAGATTTGTGTCTGATTCTTTTTTGCGATCTTTTTAACTTTAATGTTTCTCGGAATGAGCGCAGCAGAAGCACCTTTCGTGGTTGCAAGCAAGCTATTTACCGCGCTATATTTTGTGTATTTCTTGGCGGTTCTTCCGGCGCTAAACTGATTCACTCGTCAACTTCTGTCTGTTGAAGAGTAATGGAAGCCCGTGTGTCACGCAGCTTTCGGCGAGGGGCGACGCTTCTTCTTGGCTATCCTAGTTGTTGTCGCCGTTTCATCCACCAACATTAACATGTGTTAGACACGGCACTCTTTTATTGAAAAATGCCGCTCTGACGAGGTTTGCGTCATTTGCATACTAAGAGAACAATCGGGGCTATAGTTTAATGGCAAAATGGGTGCCTTGCAAGCGCTTGCTGTCGGTTCGATTCCGTCTAGCTCCACCGCCGATTAAAATGTTACATAAACTGAAACAACAAATACAACGATATCGTTTTACTTCCTCAAACAGGTTGCCAAACCGTCGTGCGCGCCGCTTCCTTATGAACTACCTTCGTTACGTTCGCGAAGGAACCGCTTCCTACCGTCTGCGCGGTGCAATGGGGCTTATTCAGTGAACATTGGCAAAGTCCTATCACCACGAGGATAGAATTTCTTTCCGCGCCGGCTGTTTTATTACTGGCCGTGCTCGCGGTACCTCTCAACGCTTTACAATTTCACGCACAAAAACTAAACACTTAGCTGACCAAGGCAAGTTGTTTGGTATTCGAAAATCAAGTTGGTAGGTTAATTACAGAGCCATGACGCTAACTCAACTTCAACAAAGATATCCTCGACTTCCTAAAAAACATAACACTCGGCGCCGCGACCTTCAGCTATGTCCTCAAAGAAAAGGTACCTGCCTTAAAGTCTTTATTACTACGCCCCGGAAACCTAATTCTGCCCTGCGAAAAGTTGCTCGTGTTCTCCTTAGTAACTACCACCGGGTAACGGCCTATATTCCGGGAATGTCACATAATCTTCAAAAACATTCAATCGTACTCGTTCGCGGCGGGCGTGTTAAAGATCTTCCTGGCGTCCGTTACACAATTGTGCGCGGTAAGTATGACTTGCAGCGACTTGTTCTTCGTCGAAAACGTCGAAGTAAGTACGGTACAACACTGCCCGGTGGAGATACGAATCGTGGACCCTACCATAAAGTCAAGATTTGATAATTATGCGTGCTCGTAAAAGAGAAATTTCAGAAAAGTATAAGTCTACTCGTTTACAGCCCGATTCGTACTACGACTCTCGGCTTATTCAAACTTTTTTTAATAAGTTTATTAAAAAGGGGAAGAAAGCGCTATCTCGGCGCCATATGGTGTCTGCGCTTATGCGCTATCGTACTCTTTTCCGTCGCCCACAGATGTTTTTTGCGATGCTTCGGCTTTTCCAGCAGTTGCGCGTGCAAATGGTTGTCGTTCAGAAACGTCAAGGACGTAACCTAATTAACGTGCCGGTACCGGTGCGACGCAATAAACGAGACGTGTTAAATTTGCAAACACTTTACACAGTAATTACTGCCCGACGTGAGCGGACCTTGTCAGAGCGTATTCAACAAGAGTTGAGTGCCTTAACCTTTCAGCCCCGCCAGTCTACAACTATGCGTGCTCGCAGCACTGCTCTTCGCCAAGTTTACGACGAGCGTGTTTATATGGAGCGTCGATGAAAGTAATTTTTTATTTGCTTCCTGCTCTCTTCGTCTAGTGGTTAGGACACTGCCTTTTCACGGCGGCAACAGGGGTTCGATCCCCCTAGAGAGCATTGGGCGCGTAGCTCAACGGTAGAGCAGCGGCCTTTTAAGCCGTTGGTTTCGGGTTCGAGCCCCGACGCGCTCAGAGATATTACATCGATACGGGGGGATCGTATAGCGGCTAATATTCTAGGCTTCAAACTTAGAGAGGGGGGTTCGATTCCCTCTCCCCCTGCCGCTCTACTACCTTACGTAAAAATTTGGGAGAATGGTGCAGTGGTAGCACTCTAGACTCCAAACCTAGTGACGGGGGTTCGATTCCCTCTTTTCCCGCGGCACACTTATTA
>Ga0256889_1000185_pt1 | contig 16557 bp, 9 predicted proteins | sample MC6MC0512MT_FD_186338 | JGI IMG/M metagenome (GOLD analysis project Ga0256889, IMG submission 186338) | Metatranscriptome of enriched soil aggregate microbial communities from Iowa State University, Ames, United States - MC6-MC0512-MT... | ecosystem: Environmental > Terrestrial > Soil >...
GCTTGGAATCGCTCACGCTTCGCTCGCCAACGAGGGGTTTGTGGTTCATAGCGTCGAGCGGGAAGTGATGCTTACGGCTCTTTCCTGCATCGAAGGAAGCACGGTTGGGCAACCGGGGCTGTCAGACTGGGAATTCGTGACGAACAAGGCGAGTACACGTGGGACATTGCTCGAGATCGGTGCGCGCATTGACACCGGTGATTTCACATCGCCCAACGGCACGTTGCAGTACCTCGCTTTTTGAACGATGCCGCGTCCGACGTCCGTCGAAAAGCAGCATCGAGCGTCGGTAGCCGTCGGGCAACTTAGCAAGGTACAGGGCGGAAATTTTTTGGTGCAGCACTCATTGCGCACGCTGCCAGAACCGCTTTCCGTACCCGTCAACGACGACGAGTCAGCAGTCGTAAGTCCGACGACTCTGAACTATCCATCAAATCAGTAAAAGGCCTCAAGAGGCCGAGACCAAAGCAATCCGGTAGACACGGGGTAAACATGAAATTTCCAGCACAAAGCGTGCGCATTACAGTTATCACCGGCTTCGGTGTCATGCTCGTAGCGCTCGTAACGTTGGCCGTTGTTTCCATAACTCAGGTCCAGTCCATTCGTGAACGGCTCGACGACATCATTGACCTGAATGGTGTCAAAGAACGATACGCGATCAATTTCCGAGGAAGTGTTCACGACCGCTCCATCGCTTTGCGCGATGTCACATTGGTCGAAAAGGACGAGCTTCCAGCCGTTGTTCAGAATATTCGGAAGCTACAGCACGACTACGACCAGTCTGCTGATCCTCTCGAGAAGATCTTCCTCGGCGGATCAAACGTCAACGAGGATGAAAAATCTATCTATGCCGGAATCAAGGCGGCACAGGCTCGCACGCTTCCACTTATCGACCAGGTTATAGACCTACAATCGGGCGGTAAGCCAGATGAAGCCCGGAAAATTTTGCTCGATAGCGCCCGGCCGGCGTTCGTTTCATGGCTCGCTGCTATCAACACCATGATTGACTATGAGGAATCACTGAGCGAGACGGAAGGTACCGAAGCACGCCAGATCAGTGTTACCTTCCGCGTCCTGATGGGCGCTCTGGCAGCTGTTGCCAGCATCCTCAGTCTCGTGGTCGCGTGGTACGTGACCCGGAGGATATCCCGAACCCTTGGTGCCGACCCCCGCGAAATGATCGACTTTGCTGCGGCGATTCGCGATGGCGATCTGTCGCTGCCCTCACCCGCACGGCCCAACGATGCCACGAGCGTCATGGCGACCGTTACCGCCATGCGGGACAGCCTGACGAATATCGTTAACCAGGTTCGTGTTGCTGCTGACGGCGTCGTACAAGCCAGCCGCGAAATCGCAGATGGCAATAATGACCTCGGCGCGCGCACCAGCAGACAGGCTGCGGCTCTCGAACAGGCGACCAATGCACTGAGCGAGTTCGACACCAGTGTCTCAGCTAACGCGGCGAACTCAGGACAGGCAGACCAACTGGCGAACAAGGCTTCTCAAATTGCCGGCAACGGCGGAGAGGCGGTCGGACGAGTAGTGGAAACGATGCGCGGCATCGATGCTTCTTCTCATCGCATCGGCGAGATTGTTTCGGCGATCGATTCTATCGCGTTCCAGACCAACATCCTGGCCTTGAACGCTGCGGTTGAAGCGGCAAAGGCCGGTGGTCACGGGAAAGGCTTCGCAGTAGTCGCCAGTGAGGTCCGCGTACTCGCGCAAAGAAGCGCTGAAGCAGCGAGAGAGATCAAATCACTTGTGCAGGAGAGCGACGCGCGCGTCGCCGATGGCGGTCGCATGGTCCAGGTTGCAGGTCAAACTATCCAGGACGTTATTGTTGCCTCGCGCAACGTAACGTCCATCATGAGTGATATTAACGATGCCTGCCGAATGCAAACCCAGCAGATTGGTGAAGTGCGCAGTATGATCGAGCATCTTGAGGGGACTACCCAACAGAATGTCGCGATGGTCGAAGAGTCAGGTACGGCAACGCAAATGCTGATAACTCAGGCGGAAAGACTGCTCGAGACTGTCAGCCTCTTCAAGACGTCTACCGATGGTGAGCGTCCAGCCGCTATGGCGGCATGACACAGCAGGAAACGACAACACATTCATGAACGATATACACGAACGGCGGGACAGAGATAACGAGATTCAGCTTATTAACCTGTTCACACAGTATCTGCGGGAAGAGGCGGTGCGCCTCAATGACGATTTTTATGACTTCGCTTTAGGCTCGCAGGACGTCGAGCTTGGCGCTGACTGGCTGTACCACTCTGGTAGCCGTTTTTTTCTGGTTGAGTACAAGGCAAACAACGAGAGCTATCGTCGCGAGTCACAAAAGCCCCGTCGGGAAACACTTTGCCGTCTCCTCCTGGATAACCCGGATCTCCGGTCTTCGCATCGGAGGTGCCATTTCATTGCCTGGAGCACAGGCGACTATCTGGAAGCGAACGTATACGAAGATCAGGTCTGCAATGCAATCGTCTTCCCCCGTACATGCGCTAAACTAGCCGGACCTGTTACAGACAACGTGATGGAAGGCACAGAGTTCGCGACACGGGTCCTTGCCCCAGGGTCCGTATTCGGACTCTGTCTTGATCAGTTTGAACAGTATGCCGAGTGGCTGATGAAAGACAGCTCTGGAGCTAAAGACGGCAGTATCCAGCTAATCGCCCGCAATCGAACCTTACCAGGTTTCCGGACGAAGCGTTTTGATTCAGTGCGCGAGCTGGATGACTGGCTAAGGAACACAAGACCCAATGCGAATTCACCGCGAACTCCCGGCGGTGAACCGCCCGACGATTCAGACCGTAGCGCGAGAGGTCCAAGGTTCCGAGTGTAGGAGATAGGTCTGTGGTTGGGTAGTCGGTTTGACTCGCACAAACCGCCATACGGCTGCCCGCCCCGCAACCTAGTAGCAATCTCGAACCGACAAGGACAAGACCATAACCGAATTTGTTCACGTCTTTTCTCGTCCCGCAAAGGCTCACCGAGACGGGTACGGCCTGCGCCATAGTCTGGACACCGTCACATCAGATGCGGTCAGGCAGCGACCGCATCCTTAGCCGGTCCCGCAATTCATCCCAGCGGCCAGTTCAGCACCACCAGACTATCGTTGTAGTCGTTATCGGTACCGTCCTCCGACCCGACGAGGCCAAAAAAAGTCTTCTTGAAGATGTCGACTTGCCGCGACCCCAGCTTGGACGGCTTTCCGTTTGCCGAGACCACAACCTTCACTTTGCCCTTGCCGGAGTTCAACACCTGCGTCTGCAGGTTTTTGTCCTGAGTGCCGTTGGCCTGAAACGTGGCTGCGGGGTTTTGATTGTCGTCCACGTAGACGGCAATCGTCTGCTGCGCCGACGAGTTCACGAGCGCCGTTACACCGAAGGACGTATTGGGCGGCAGGTTAAAGACGCCGTCCCGTTCGCCGCCACCGGACGGTTGTGGCTCGGGTTGCGGTTGCAATGCCGCCTTTGCAAAGTAGGTGACCACGCAACCGATGCCAAGATTCGAAGCACCGGCAGGCAGCACGCCGGGCGCACCCGCCCAGGTGACGGTGCAGGCGGCGATCTGTCCGCTCGCATCCGTCTTGACCTTATTCATCCAGCTACCTACGTCAAAACTATAAGGCGAGATCGAGATGTGAACAAATACGTCGTACGCAGATAGTTTCTCTGCGAGCTGCGCGGTCATGAATTGCCGCATTCTGTCCACCACGGCCTGCGCGCCGCTGGCCTGCACCGCGGCGGCATCGTTAGCGGCCTGCTGCAAAAGAGCATACAGGTCGTCATGAGTGAAGGGCTGTTGCATGTCTTTCCTCGTCGGTTAAGCGCTTCTGGCAACGGCTAGCGGATGGTAGCCGTTTCGGTCCCGAGTGGAAGCGGTGCACCGCCACGTCGCGCACAACGCTGCGCGAAGTTGGCGTGGCACGGTCCCGGGCGACCACCTTATACGCTGCTGACCTTGCGGCTAACTGCCTGTTCAGGTAGTACAAAAGCCTGGCCGCACACGTTATCATCAGACGATTGCAGTTTGGGCGAGAGGGGTCTGAGGGGTCTGCCGGCGGCGAATTGGCAGTGCGTTGTGGGATCAGCTATCAGACGCTGACAGAGCGAAACATTGCACGAGGTATGGCGCAGGCTCGACGTTGCAGACCCTGCAGGTCAGCATCTGCACATCATGGCGCTCGCCTTCGCGCGGGCAACGGTGTCGCTGAACAGCCATCTCCCTGCCCGTACAGATCGGACGGATGTCCCGCTCAATGACGTTAATGTCGATAGGGGCCGGCCCAGTCGCTCACGTAGCGGCACAGATACGTCCAACTGCTTGCTGCGCCACGTGCTTGCCATTGTTTGATTGGCGTTTTGTGAGGGTTATCAATTCGCGCGTCCTCAAAACAATGTCGCGCGCGGTTGTAAATTAATACAGCGACGCGTCTGGGAATTGGTACGCCTCGTTGTACAGCTGCTCCTTTTGGGTGCCCCTTGATCAGCTACGAGGAGTACGGGGAAATCGAGATTCTGCCTCGCCAGTGTCAATACGGAGTTCGTTCGACGCCTAGATCACTGGAGTCACAACTCAAAAAAAGCCCGGCGATTTCTCGCCGGGCTTCGGAGGCCGCCAGGTTTCAGCGGTGACAGCATCAGGCGTTGTTCGCGGCCTTACTGTCGCGTGCTTCGATAACGACGGCCTTCACTGCCTTGACGCCGATGCCGAGTTGCTTCTTCGCGACGGCCAGACCGTAGCTCGCAGCGATTTCGTCGCTGTCATTGATGCCGTTGGGCACAATGACGACCAGCGTACCGTCGTTGAGCATCCGAACGCGGTATTCCGTCACCGCGCCGTCCGCACGGACAACCGTGCCGTTCTTCCAGTCGCTGCCCGTGCCCTTCAGGTCCGGCGTCTTGTTGATCAGGCTCGGCGTACCTTCCAGTTCAATGGCATTACCGCGATCGACAACGTGGAATGTGCCACGGTTGTCCAGTGCTTCCGGACGATCCGAGCGGAACACGACGAGCGTGTTACGTTGTGGGCGTTCTTCAAGTGCGTCATTCAGGCCCAGACTCGCCTTGCCGTCCATACTCAGGACAGAAGTCGAGAGCGCACCGTCAGCGACATCGACTGCATCACCACGTTGAGCCAGGGTCACCGGCAGACCAGCGACGAGCGACGGAGCTTCCGGCTTTGCGATTGCCTGGTCGCTGACGACCTTGCCCGCGTTATTCGTGGCTTGCGCCGTACCGTTCGCACCCGTGGCGTCAGCAACGAGCGCAGACGGGTTGTAGGTGGACCCCGGCGTGATCGCAGCCTTACCGACTTCAGCCGCGTTGTCGAAGACGTAGTTCTGCGCGTCTTCTCCTGCGAGCGTCAGGCCACTGCCGTTGACCGACTTGCCCTTGCCTACGTTCCTGTCTGCGAACGTACCGACCGTCCCGTCCACACGCAGATCATCGCCTGCCACCACATCGTTCGCGTGCGCATTCTTCAGTTCTGCGACCGTATTGCCGTCGTAGACCTTATCGGATGCGGTAGCCGTCAACGTGATTGACTTCGGTGTGATGGCCGCCGTAGCGACTTCATGCTTCGTGTCCAGAACGTAGTTGCCCGAGTCGTCACCCACGAGCGAGAGACCTTCGCCGTTGACGGACTTGGACTTCCCGACGTTCTTCGTGTCGAACTTGCCGGTCGTGCCGCCCGCGGCAACAACATCTTTGCCGATGACACCAGTCAGCTTTACGTTACTCAGGTCAGCCGTGACGTTGCCGTCATAGGTCTTGTCCTTTGCGTTCGCGGTAGCCGTGATGACCTTCCGATCGATGTTGGCCTGCGCAACCGTGTCGTTTGCGAGAACGTAGTTGTTGGCGTCGTTACCCGTCAGAGCGAGGCCCGTTGCGTGGACAGCCTTCCCCGTACCTGCGTTCCTGTCTTCAAACGTAGCGCCCGTCGCAGTCGAACCGATGTTGTCGCCGTTAATGGTGCCGTTCAGCGTGATCGAACCGATCGTGGCCGTGGTCGTCGCATCGTAGACCTTGTTATCGGCCGTAGCGCTTGCCGTGATGGTTTTTGGCGTGATCGAAGCACCCGTGACCGTCGTCGTCAGATCATAGTTCTGTGCATCCGCACCAGCCAGCGACAGACCCGAACCGACAACAGACTTGCCCGTACCGGCATTCTTGTCAGAGAACGAACCGGTATTGCCCGAGATGGACAGGTTATCGCCAGCAACAATGCCAGCCGTGTCGAGTGCGACGTTCGTCAGATCCGCATGGTTCGTGCCGTCGTAAACCTTGTCCTTTGCAGCAGCCGTACCGGTGATCGCGCGCTTGCTGATATCGGCGGTCATGTGCAGCGTTGCGTCCTGCGAACCCGAGGCCAGTACATAGTTGCCCGCGTCGTTACCCGTCAGCGACGTAGTGACCGTCACATCCTTGCCGACGCCCGCATTCTTGTCGGCAAACTGGCCGCTGGCAGCCGTGCCCACGCTGTCGCCGGCAATAACGCCGGTTACGGTCGTGTGAGCCGTGGTTGCCGTGTTGCCGTCGTAGACCTTGCCATCCACGGTCGTAACGCTCGTGAGGGCCTTCGGCCTGATCGTGCCGATGTCGCCTGAAAGCGTATCTTCCGCCAGCCGATAGCCATAGACCTGCACGACCTTCGAGCCGTCCGGATTCGTGCTGCCCTGGTTCTGCGCGACGCCCAGTTTCACACCCGACAGCGTAACGGTCTTGCCCGTACCTGCGTTCTTGTCGCTGAATTGTGCGTTCGCCAGGTTCGCGTCATTCAGGATCGCGAGTGGAACCTTGTCGCCGTCAATACCGACGAGGCCCGACACCGCGACGTTACCGAGCGTAACCGTGTTGCCAGTTTGCGTACCATTTGCATCCGTGACAACAGTCGTGTTTGTTTGCGTGGCCGTCGTGCCGTCATACGTCTTCGTGACGTTGCCGACGAGCGTACCGGTCAGGACCGCAGAACGCGAGTACAGATAACCGTTCTTGCCCGCCTGGTCGCCATTCAGGATTTGAACGAGGTCCGCACGATTGCCCACCGGATCGGTGATGACACCATTCAGGTCCGGTTGACCACGGTCGTCAAGCGATGCAACGTCGGTGCCGACCCAGTTTCCGTTGACGTTCTTGTACGTGCCGTCCGATTCCTTATACGTCGCTTCATAGACCTTGAAATCGACGTTCAGGGCGCGGCCGACATCCTTGTCCGGCGTCGTGGAGTAGACGAGCCAACGACCGCCCGTCCCTACCGTCATCGCATCCGAGCCGCGGTCGTTCACGAAGTTGCCGCCTTGCGACTCCTGCACGTCGGTGGCCTTGTGGCCTGCCGTTGCTGCTGCGAGGATGGCGTTCGTTTCGGCCGTGACCGTGCCATTCTTCGTGATCACGACGTTGCCACGGCCCGTGCTTGTTGCCGTTTGGTCTGCGTTTGTATCGCTGCCAACGTTGGCCGTGTTGTGGTCAACGGAATCCGCTGCCTGGATAAACAAGGAACCGTTGTTATTCGTGACCGCGCCATTCACGACAGCCGTGCCACCGATCAGGCCAACCTGACCCGATGCGTTAAAGGTGAACGGCGAGGACGTACCATCCATGTGACCGACTTCTATGGTACCGAGATGATCAGTGCTGCCGATCGCAAGCGAAGGCGTACCTTGCTGTTGCAGATAAGCGAGGTCGCTTGCGCTCAGGAAGGTGCTGGAAGTTGTGTTGCCGGTAACCGAACCGTCGCGGTTGACCGTGCCGTTACCGAGGACCACACCCTGGTCATTGCTGACGAAGATGTTCGTGCCCTTGTCGGCCGACTTCAGTTGCAGACCGGTCGTCGGCAGGCCCGTCACGCCCGTGTGGCTGATTGCGATCGTGCCACCTTCCAGACCGACGAGACCTGTGGTGGTCGTTGCCGCGCCGGTCCTGTCCAGAACGGACGGGTCGAGCGTCGTACCCGAGCCGAGCGTGACGGTGCTGTCCTTGTCCGTCTTGATCGTCGCGCCGCCGTGAATCTCCCAGCCGGAGGTATTGACGTTACCGCCTACGTTAAGGTCACCGCCGAGAATCGTCTTGTTTGCGGGTTTCGTTCCACCCGGACCGCCTGCATCCGGGACAGCCCGGAAGGTGCCCGCTTGACGGGAGCAACTGCCATCGGTACAGACCAGATCGACGGCACTTCCAAAGGTGAACGTTGCGGTTTGGCCCGAGTTGAAACCCCACGCGTAGTTAAAATCGCCGCCGTTGGTCTTGATCTTGCTGCTGACTACCAGATTGCCGCCACCTGCATGATCCGAATCAGCATGGAGGTAGACGTAGCCGCAATACGTCGTCAGGTCGCCAGAAATGGCGAGACCGTCTGCACCCAGAAGCGTAATCGTCCCCGCTCCCGGCGTAGCCGTATTCACGCCCGCCCAATCGGTGCTGCCGTAAGCGCTCGTGGATGTCGATTTGCCATTTGCGTCCAGGCCACCGTGGGCGATCAGATTGAATACGCCCCGATTGGTGTTCGGATCATTTCCCCCATTACCGATGGCACCACCGCCGAGCGCACCTGCTTCAATGAGGATGTGACCGGTTCCCGAAACTTCAAGGGTGTTGTGCGGATTATCGAATAAAATTCGATTCGACGTATCTAGTCCATTGGACGCGTTCGAGGGATTAACCCCGCCATCAGCTTGAGCCGTGAAGCTAACATTGGGCTTCATCGTGATCTTGCCGTCACCACCATTACCATTCAGGTCGTGAAACTCGATAACGCCTGCACCTGCGCCATCACTAATACCATTCGTGATCGTGGAGCTACCCTTGGCGTTAACCGACAACACCACCGACACATCCTGGGCTTCGAGCGACTTTTCATAAACGGCAGCACCCGTGACGTTAGTGCCGCCATTGGGATCGGAGCCGCCATAAACATCAATGCGCGTCGGGTCGAGAAGCAGGGTTCCAGTCAAACCGTGCGCGGACAAGCCATTGGTATAGCCTCTATAACTCAGGCTACCGAGACCCGAGACTTCGGCGAAACCACCGTCACCACCGTCCTTGCCGCCACGGATGAAGATCTCGCCCGAAAACGCATTGGTGCCGTCCGACCAGACGGCGATCGTACCGCCATTGCCCTTTTGCGTCGCATCCGCCGACAGAACAACGTTCCTGCCTGTCGTGACCGCGGTCGCATTGCTGACAGAAGCGTCCTCACCATGAAGACCACCGCCGATCCTGATCGTACCGCCACCCAATGCACCATCCGCCTTGATCGCCGCATTGTCGATCGCGATGGTCTTGCCTTCGATCACGACGTTACCGCCCACGCCGTCAGCCGATGAGGCGTTCAGCGTTCCCGCCACGGTCGTATTGCCGTTTGCTGCGTCGTTGTCCAGAACGATACGGCCGTTCTTCGATTGCAGGGAACGCGCTTCGATCACGCCCGTGTTGTTGACCACGCTGCTAATAGCCGCGTCAGCAGCACGCGCCGTCAGGAAGACGGTGGAGCCGTCAGCCGAAATCTGACCTTCGTTGCTCACCAATGCGTCGAGCGCGCCCTTCGTGACCTGAACGCTGATCAGGCCGTCCCCGTTGAAGTCCAGATTGACATCCTGCCCGGCTGCGAGTGCAACGCCTTTCGCATTAATGGTGCCCTGGTTCGTGACCTGCTGACCGATCAGGGCGACGACACCCTGGCTGTTGATCCTGCCCTGGTTGACGATGTTCCCCATTGCGCCGGTAAACTTCGTTTTACCTGCGAGGAAGTCGCTGTCGCTGATGTTTGCGCTCGAAGCAACAAGGCCGGCGACATTGATGGTCGCACCCTTGCCGATGACCACGCCGCCGGGGTTGATCAGCCATACTTGACCATTCGCGTTCATGTTGCCAAGAATCTGGCTGGCACCGTTGCCACCGATGACACGGTTCAGCGAAACAGCAGCGCTGTTCGGTTGTGCGAACGTGACGGTATTGCCTTGGCCAATGTCAAAGCCGTTCCAGTTCGTGACCATCTTCCCGGAATTCTGGTTGATGGTCATGGACGAACCATTTTGCGTGATGGAGCCCTGGCCCGCCACGATTTGACCGCCAGTCGGAAGCGGCGGGGTTGCATACGCTGCGTCTGCCACGGCAACGACGCCGAGGGCTGCGAGCAGGACCGCGCTACATGCGCTGCGTTTGCCGCGAGCGTTCGTGTTCTCGGCTACGGCGACGAATGCACCGATCGTGGTGTTCCATACCAGCCGATAGACGTGATTCATTGATGCTTTTTTCATTTGTCGTCCTTTTAGAATCGATCAGAAGGCCGTTCGGTCAGAACGCCATGCCGAGTTGGAGCCACGCACGCCAGCTGGTATCCAGGCCATCGGCGTTGTTCCCCGCCAGAGAAGCACCATCATTGCGGCCGATCGTCCGTGCAACAGCCGCGTGTGCGTTCCAACGACCGGTCCACACGTTCACGCCCAGACCTGCCGAGGTCAACGTCACCCTGTTCGTGTGGCCTTCGTTGATCTGCGAACCGGGATAGCCCGTGTGGTGCAAACGAATCTGGCCGACATCCACGAAGCCAAGCGCTTGAACCTTGACGGACGGAACGCCGATATTCACGAAACGACGCAGTTCAACCGTTCCCATCCACCCCTCGTCGCCCGAACCTTCGCCGACCGGATAACCGCGAACGCCAGTAGGACCACCGAGCAGGAACTTCTCCGAACTATCGAGGTTCGTGCTCGACAATTGACCCGCCCAACCGCCGTAGACGCTCCAGTTCGGGTCGAGGGATTGCAGACGGCTGAAGTTCGCAGCGAGCTTCGTGAACGTGCCTTGCGTGCGCGCCGTCATCGAGTCCGCCAGTTGATCGACCGGGTTGCCCGACAGATCTACGTGACCGAACGTCACTGCGGCCCGACCTTCCGTCACACCGCCTTGCAGCAGACCGTCGTAACGGTTGCCCGAGAGCGAGAACGTCACGTTGTCGAGCTTGCGCTTGCTCAGGTTCACATCAAGCGCGTTGTCCTTCAGATACTTGTGGTCGTACATCGCGGTCGCATTGAGGTTCTGCGTGCGCGTACGAATAATCGGGTAATTCAAACCGACCGAACCAGTCACGGCCGAACCGCGCAGGTCGAGAGCCGAGTAAGCCTCCTGAACGACGCGATAATGCAGATACGAGCCGCCCAGCAACAGGGTCAGGCCAGTGGGCGTCAGCGGCAGGCTATAGCCGAGGTTGGCGACTTCCGTGCCTTGGCTCTTGCTCAGACCGAGCGTGACCTGATCGCCCATACCAAGCGGATCGTTCACGAAGAACGTCGCCGTGCCGCGCTCGATGCCCGTGCTGCGGCTGCCATAGTTGTCGATGAACAGTTGGCCGTTGACGATGGGGGTCGGCGTGGTTTCGACGAGAAGCTTACTGGTGCCCGGTTGCGCGCCCTTCTGCAGAATGGCCTTCGCGCTCACGCCCGGACGGTCGTTGATGAGCAGAAGTGCCCGTTCGAGGTCTTCCTTCTTTAGCGGGCGATCGGTCGGAAGGGCTGCGTTCGCGATGGCAGCGATACGTTCGTTGCTGCTGCGCGTTTTGCCGTGGATGGTTACGCGATTCTTGCCCGATTCGAGACGACCTCCCACGATCGTGATGACGAGATTGCCCGCCGTCAGGTCCTGGGGGGCGAGGTAGGCGTAAGCAAGTGCGTAGCCTCGTCCGCGCAGGTATTGCGTGATCGTGTCTGCAATTTTCTGCAAGCCCGCGTGGGTCAGTGTCTTGCCGACCATCGAGGCAGTAACAGACTGCAAGTCTTCTGCATCTGCCACACTCTTGTCACCGTCGAAGGTGATGGACTTCAGCGTCACGGTCGGACCCACTTCTGGTTCGGGTTCGCCAGGTGCGACTTCGGAGGGAATCACTTCTTCCGGGGTTGTGGCTTGCGGTGCGCGCGGTTGTGGGGCGCTTTGCTGCTCGTTCAGGATCGAACCTGCATTCGGTAAAGATTGAGCGTATGCAGGAGCCGCGAGGATCAGGATCGCCAGACCAATAGGAGTATGAACTTTTCTTCGGAGGGTCATAGGTGGGTTATGGCCGTTGTTAGAGGCTTAGAAAAATTGCCTCTGTTGAATCGGTTGTTCCAAGTCGATTGGGTGTGAGCTATCGGTGGTTCTTGAGCGACGTTGATTTCGGCTCCGCCGCCAAACGGCTCACGATTCAGATCGACTTCGTTTCCGTCACTCGCTTCCGTACCCGGAAGTGGCTGGCGCGCATCCCGTGGATGACACAGGATCGAAGCGCTAGCGACACCTGAGCTCCTTCCGGCATGACTGCTATCCCGGAGCGCGCACGCCGGGTGAGGCTGCCCGTTGGCCGCGTCGCGCTCGTCGGAGCGAGTTGGGCCAGCAAGCTCTGTCGCTTCACGCTGCTGTTTGAGATGGTGGTGCTCACACTCGCCCGGCAGGTGCCTTCTGCTGCGGTGGCGCACACCGTCGGCGAGTCGCGGCACCGCGTACACGCGATCTGCAAGCGCTACGTCGAACTGGCGTTGGTCGAGATTGATGTGTCCGACGTGACGAGCGCTGCCGTCGATGAGACTTGCTATAAGCGTGGGCACGAGCCGTTCGTCCCCAACGCACCGCCGTCGTTCACCAGTGCGCCCGACGGCGTCGTCAATGCGCTCAGGTCGGAATGCGAAATTGCGTGTCCCGCATGGTTCAGGATCTGCGGCGTCACGCATGCGGCTCACGATGCGCATCCGTTCCAGGATTACAAAATCGCGGAATGCCCGACGATGTCATGCCAGCACGTATGGTCCTTACGGCGCGGCGGGTTAAAAATGCGCCGGTATGTTTATTTTTCATTGGAAGACGGTCCCCACGCTGCGCCCGGTTCGGGTGCAAGTTTTAATGTAATTACAACCCTTGTGCACCGCCTCGCCATTTGGGATGGCCCGGCTTGCGCGGCAATTATGAATTGGTTCCCGAAAAATTCTAAAACAATTTCCTTTAAAGATTGTTAGATTCCAAGCGACCCAATAGAAAATCGGCTTCGCATCCACCTCCTCGGATTTCGCCTATAAAAAGCAAACTTTTACCGGAGAGAAACCGTCTTTGCTGTGGCTCGCCCCTGTCGACGCATACCGCGCGACTTCACTTTTAGCGCCTTCGCTAACGATGCTGCGCTGCCGGAGAGCGTAGGGAGACTAGACGGCTTCACAATAGCGGCACCCGCCTGCCCCAAACGGTCGATCAGAGGCCGGAAGCGGCGTCTTTTCCAGCCACTGGTGAGCCCTCAGCGCCGCATCGGTCTACTGGGCTGTCGATTCGACGGGCGGGATAGAGCAGTCAGGCTGACAGCGCAGGCGAGGCAAGCGGAGGCGAAGGATCGTGCTGCTTGCGCTGCTGGATGTATGCACGCGGCTCGCGAATGTCAGAGATGGAAAAAATCGGAGGTCCGCAGTAGGTCGGTTTGGTGCGTTCGCCGAGGCGGCTAATGCGTACAGTCGGCCAGTTGCAGTCATTTGCTGCTCAAGCGAGACAGCCATTCAAACGGCTGATTCGTGACCCAAACCTGTCAGTAGCTTCGGCTCATTATCGACCGGTCCGGACATCCCCGATCAGCTATCCGATAACGCCGTCGATAAGGTAAGCGACCTTTTGACTGGTTGGGTTTCTCTAGCACAACTACGATGTTGCGCGCATCGGTTGGTCGTTAGGATTTCGTACCACTGTTCTTTCCATGCCCCATGCTTGAGGACCCCTTGGAGGGTCAGAAGGGCGAAGCGAGCCGTTGCGCTCATTTTTGTACCGACCCTGATAACGCGGGCGGCTGTTTCTCTGGCGAAGACCCCTGATCGCAGGCACGTTCTCGTTCGGAAGGTAGGAGGAATGGATCATGCGTCTGGGGTTGGCAACGTGCAAACCGGGCCCTTCCATGATCGTTCGAATCAACCAGTTCTCGCCCAGGAAGCGGCTGCTGTTCGGAATTGCTGCTACAGCCGTCGTGCTTCCCGATCCCGGACGACCATCGCCCGGCACGACGGACGAAGCGCTACCCAGCACGGCACCCATCTGTTCTGACGACCACGTTCCCGACGCCGACGCCGCCGAGCCCGCTCCGCACGAGCACATTCCGCCCCGGTCGGACGATAACTGACCGCCCTTTAACCCAGCGGCGGGCATCCTGTAGAACCAGCGAGCAACACTGTTCCGGCGCACTTACCTGCCGCTTGCGCGAAGGCCCACACGGTGCCGCATCTTAGAACGCATCTGTCCGGAAATGAAGGGTATGAAAGCCACGACTTTCATACCCTTCGTAGGCGTTGGGGCGCGGATTCGCTGCGGCGGCCGTGGAATCAGTCACCGCGCGTATCTCACCGCCCAAGTTCGTGCCGGGCCGCAGATATGCGGCGTGAGGTGCGAGTTGCCGGATTGTCAGGAGCCCCGCGTCTCGTGTTGCGACCCTGGCCAACACCGTTGCGTCACAGCTGTGCCTCGCCCCTGTTCCCGGCACGTGTGCGACAACGCCCAGTTCCCGGAGCGTCCGGGACTGATGGCCCGACGCAAACTCGACCTGGTTACCGCGCGTTTACCGCTTCCTTGAACGCCTTACCCGCGGTGAACCTGACGGTCTTCGCTGCCGGGATCTGGATCTCGGCGCCGGTGGAAGGGTTGCGTCCCACGCGCGCGGCGCGTGCCCCGATCGAAAACGAGCCGAAGCCTACGAGCTGAACGGCATCCCCTTTCGTGACCGCCTTCGTCACGGTCCCGATAAAGGCGTCGATCGCGTCCGCGGCCGCCGCCTTGGTCTGCCCCGTTGCGACGGCGACGGCGTCTACGAGTTCGTGCTTGTTCATGTTCGTCCTTTTCGCAGGTTTGCCATGCCGCCACCCTACCCCATTGGTCCGCCGCCATGCAACCGCAGCTGGCGTCATGCTTCCGTCCGATGCTAACGTTAAAAGTCTGGCGGCACGTGCGGATCGTGACTATGGGCAGAAACCAATCCACGATTCTGCCGCTCGCCAGTGTTGATAACTGCTATTGTCATCACCACGTTAATACCTTAGATCGGAGTCCTCGTACGTAATCACAGACCACGTGGGGTCTTCCAATCACTTGTCTCCACATTCTATTACCGCATGGCCAACCGGTCGCGAGCTACCACCCTCACTGGCGCCTAAAGCAGCACCGTGCATTGAAGGAAAAGTAGCAGCGGTACGGAAGTGAAAGTAGAACCGGCTAGCGTGAATGCATCCGGAAGGGCGCTTGCTATCCGCCCGCTAACGCCGGCATCAAACCGGTACACCACTTCGTTCCGCAGCGGCATGAATAACCGGCGCCGAATTCCGCCGTAACCGCCCCATGGCCAATCAGTCGGTAGACGGTGGGAAGCTCCTCGCCCCGCACCACGTCCCTGAGCATTCCGATGAAAGCTGCCGTCAATCGGCGCCCGTCAGCAAGCCCGAGACGAATCTGTGGCTGGGCACCTTCAATCCCCGATATGGGCTAAGGCCCGTCGCCACGCGTCCAAAGGCTAGTAACCGGGTTGGCTCCACTCCGTATTGTTTGATACGATTTACGTAGCTAGCAATACAAACAACGTCGGTCGGTCTGGGAGGAGCCTGCTTCAAACAGAAAATATGCTTGCGAAACACTTCACGCCGACGAGCTGCCCTTATTTTCGTGAAACATTTCCTTCCGAATGTCCGGTAGTCCTTGCCGCGTATAGGTTTTCGAGCGAACCGGATTTAGCGCCAGATGTTTCACGGCAGTCTTCTGTGTGCGCCGCTAGAGGGTTGCAGCCAAAGCTTGATTCAAGGTCCGCAGGATGGCTGTGGATCTGCCCATCACCGACGTCTACAACAATTAATTCAGTTGTCCGAATATTTTCACTTTCGCTTCTTTGGGATCAAATGAATCTGGAAACAATCGGGCGTCGAACGCCGAGAATTGAAGGGATTGGTTCTCCCGCGATACTGTCATTTTTGCTTCAGTAGACAATGGCCAAGCGGTCGCTTCCTATCGCCCTCACGCGCGCCTATGGCCGCACTGACTTCACCGCGCTGCGTGCGTTCGTGCAGGGCGTGCCGTCGGCGACCCTCGCGCGCCCGTATTTCAGCGAGTACAGCGATGGGCAATGCGCCCACCGCCGGATGGGTCAGCACGTATCGGCGACAGATACAGTCCGATCTGGTGGACCTCGCGATTGAGCATGGATCCCCGGTGCTCGCTGTCATCTCAAATCGTCAGCGCGTGCGCACGGCAGCGCACGGCTTAGCTCGGTCACGCTGAGAATGGATGGTCGAGCAGCCCGCAGAGCTTGCCGTAGCCCGACCCGGTGCTCAGCATCCGGTCGGCATGTGGTTCGGTCCGCTCGTGTCACTCCGGCTGAGGGGCGAAGGGATCAGGACGCTGGGCGATCTGGTGGTGTTCTGTAACCGGCGCGCAAGCAGCTGGTGGCGCCCCGTGCGGCGCGTCGGTGCGGGCTGGGCCCGGGCCCATCGTCGCTTGGCTATGGCAGGACGAGGCGTCGATGGGTGAGCGCGTGGTCGCAGAAGTAGAACTCGAAGACCCCCTCGTCGGGGCCGAC
>Ga0256889_1000208_pt1 | contig 15386 bp, 14 predicted proteins | sample MC6MC0512MT_FD_186338 | JGI IMG/M metagenome (GOLD analysis project Ga0256889, IMG submission 186338) | Metatranscriptome of enriched soil aggregate microbial communities from Iowa State University, Ames, United States - MC6-MC0512-MT... | ecosystem: Environmental > Terrestrial > Soil >...
ATTGGTAGAGCGCGGCGCTGGCCGCCTGCACGGCGTACAGCGCGGTGGCGATGTCCGCCATCAGAAGGCCGATGCGGCGCGGCTCGCCGGCGGGTGTCTGGTTGGCGAACATCAGGCCGCTATCCGCCTGCATCACCGAGTCGGAGGCGGGCGCGTTGGCGTAGGGGCCGTCCGGTCCGTAGCCGCTGATGGACACGTAGACCAGGCCCGGGCAACATGCGGCCAGGCTGTCGTAGCCCACCCCCATGCGTTCGGCGACCCCAGGGCGGAAATTCTGGATTACGAGGTCCGCGCGCCGCGCCATGTCCGCCAGCAGCACTTTGCCTTGCGGCTGGCGCGCGTCCACGCACACACCGCGTTTGCCGGCGTTGTAGGCGATGGATAGCGCGCTCTGGTCGTCGCGGAGCACACCGACGTGCCGGCCCCAGTCGCCGTCTGGCGGTTCCACCTTTACGACGTCGGCGCCTTGCTGCCACAGCATCTGCGCGCAGTACGGGCCCGCGATGCCCTGGCTGAGGTCCAGCACACGCAGTCCGGAATAGGGCCCGCTGGAAGCGTCGGTCAACGGGGTGGGCATGGGTGGATGTCGGTCCGGAGCAAGGGTTCGAAGGCGATGAAGACGAAGCTAGACTCGGCCGACGCATTGGACAATCCACCGGTTTGTGCCGGGAATGGTGAACCATGATTGACAATAAGCCGGACCTGAACCTCGTCAGACTGTTTGTCGCGATGGTCGAGTCGCGCAACCTGAGCGCGGCCGCGCAGCGTTGCGGCATGACGCGGTCGAACATGTCGCACCGCCTGAAGCGGCTGGAACTCGATCTGGGCGCGCAGCTGTTCCGGCGCACCACCCGGCATGTCGAGCTGACGCAGGCCGGCCAGTTGCTGTACCAGCACGGGATCCGATTGCTGGACGAGATGCGCGCGGTGCAGGCGGCCATCGACAGCCTGGATGGGACCGTGCGCGGCGATGTGCGCATCCGGCTGCCCACTGGCCTGGGCCACCTTTATCTTGCCCCCGTGCTGCTGGAATTTGCGCGCGCGCACCCCGACATTGCGCTGCGTGTGCACATCAACGACGGGATCGGCGACCTGATCTCCGCCGAAGTCGACATCGCCCTCAAGATCACCTCGTCTCCGCCCGAAGATCACGTGGCGCGGCGGCTGTGCGACATTCAGTGGTGCCTGTGCGCGTCGCCGGATTTCCTGGCGCGTAACGGGCCGGTGCAACGCATGGAGCAGTTGGGCCGCTGCGACCTGATCGCGCCGCAATCGCTGGGCCGGCGCTTCGACCTGCGGCTCAAGCACGCGCATGGCGACCCGCTGATCCTGCGCGTCGCGCCGCGGCTGCAGTCGGGCGACTATCCGTTCCTGCGCGATGCGGTGCTGGCGGGCTTGGGTGTGGCGCTGCTGCCCCGCTATGCCGTGTGGGAATTGCTGCGTGACGAGACGCTGGTGCAGGTGCTGCCCGCGTACGAGCCCGAGGGGGTGGGCGACGCCATCTACCTGCTGACCGCGCCCAACCGGTTCCCGTCCATGGCTACGCGCGTGCTGGCGGATTTCATCCGCGCGCACATCGAGCGGCACGCGCCGGATTGGAGCGGAGCGGCCGTGGGCGAATGCGCTTATGCGCCGGCGCGATCCTGACCCAAGCGCGTGATGGCAGCGTGCACGTCATCCACATGCACCATCAGCTCACGCACCTGCCGCAACAGCGCGAACTGGTTCAGCACGGCGCTCCAGCGAGGCGCAACCAGCAACTGTTGCCACACCGGCGAAAGCGCCGACGCATCCGGCGCTTCGCCTGAGGCCAACGCGCTGGCGAAGTCCAGGCTTTCCTGCGCTGACAACAGCTGCATCCGGCCAGCGGCATTCAGCAGCCGCGGCGCGGTATCCGCCGGCGCGTCGGAGAAGTAGAGAATCGTCCGGGCAAGATCCGCGTCGTCCGCCGACAGCGCCGCCAACGCCGCACCGCGCAGCCGCACCGGCCCCTGATGGCTATCGAACACATAAATGGTCTGTGCGTCTGCGTGCGCAAGCAAGCGCAGACCGCGCAGCAAGCGGGGCAGATCCGTCGTCGCCGCGTCCGTTGATGCCTTGGCCTCGACCAGCAGGCACACATCCCAGACCGGCGCCGCAGCGTCGCCGGCCGACTGGCGCAGCAGGGCCACGTCCCATTCGGTCTTGGCGCGGTCTGCGTTGCCCGGGATAGACGCCGGGACGTGCATTGACGTGACCACCCGATAACTTTCGCCCGTCCTTTGCGCAAGCTGCGTGGCCATTGCGGCAATGGCGCCTTCGGCCAACGCTTCAACGGCGACGCCGCGGCGGCGAGCGTCCAGCCCCTGCGCGGCGGCCTGCGGCGTGCCGGGGCGGGGGCCTTGCCGTTGCCAAAAGTGTTGATAGCGTTGCACCAGCGGATCCGTGGACAACGTCTCCATGCGCCGCAGACGCGCCAAGGCGGGATCCTTCAGCAACCGTTCCAGTGGCGCGGAAATCGCCGGGCTTGTCGCGGCATCCGAGGGCTGCGCCGCAAGCAGGCGCTCGGCGCCTTGCGTCAAAACCGCCCAGTCCTCGGCCGCCGCCGCCGCATGCAACGACGTCAGCGCGTCCACCAGCGGCCCGGCCGGCATGCCGCGGCGCTTGCCGGGATGCGCAAACGCATCGACCGCAGTACGTACCGCGCGTCGGTCCGCCTGGGCGTGCGCCGACAACGAAGCGTATTCGCGCACCAGAGGGGATTGATGCCGCAGCACCATGGCCCGAAATGCGGAATCTCCGCCGCTTTCGCGCAGTGCGTCCCGAATCAGTTGCGAGAGCGCGTCTAAGAACAGGCGTTCACAGGCGGATGACGGCGCTGCGTCTGCACTGAGCGCAACGCGGGCCTGTTCGATGGCGATGGCAAGCGCCGTCGCCGGGTCGGAAACTTCAAGCCCGCTGCGGGCCGCGGGCAGCGGGCCCACGCGATAGCGACGCGGGATGGCGCGCAGCGTCAGGTCCAGCAGGGAATGCGGCAACGCAGAGGGCATGAAGGTTCCGTGTCATGTCCGGCCTCGCTGCCAAGGAATTACCAGGGAACGACCGACAGGGCGATCGAAGCGACGACGACCACAACAATAATCGTGAGGATGTGATTGGTACGCATATTCTCTCCTTTAAGCCACCGCTCCACACTACCGGCTTACGCTGCCCCCCGTCTGCAACTGAACTTTTAATTTCTCATCGGATGTTAGCGGTGCGTTTTCAGCGCACTTTTTCTGCGTCCTCGCGGGGTATAACCAAAGACATGCGGCCGCGAAACCGTCGCGCCGCGCCGATCGGGAGGTCCCATGCGCGACATCGTGCAATTGCGTCCGGAAGGCCTGTATTGCCCAGCCGGCGGCTTTCATATCGATCCGTGGCGGCCCGTCGAGGTCGCCGTGCTGACGCATGGTCATGGCGATCATGCACGTTCCGGCATGGGGCGCTACCACACCAGCGCCGAAGGCTTGCCTATCCTGCAATGGCGGCTGGGCGACCAGGACTACCGGGTCCATGCCTACGGCGAAGTCTTCACGTTGGGTAACGCGCGCGTGTCGTTGCATCCGGCGGGCCACGTGTTGGGATCGGCGCAGGTGCGCATCGAAGTCGATGGCGAAGTCTGGGTCGTGTCCGGCGACTACAAGCGCCAGCCCGATCCGACGTGCAGCCTGTTTGAAGTCGTGCCTTGCGACACCTTCATCACCGAGGCCACCTTTGGCCTGCCTATTTACCGTTGGCCCAGCGCCTCGGACGTGGCGCGCGACATCGTGCAATGGCGCGACCACTGCGCCGCGCGCGGCGAGGCCGCCATCCTCTATTGCTACGCCCTGGGCAAAGCGCAGCGCGTGCTGGCTGAATTGATCCCCTTTGCGGACCGGCCCGTCTACCTGCACGGCGCGATCGCCGCGGGGGTGGACGTCTATCGTAAGGCCGGTGTTCCGCTGGCCGACACGCGTCTGGTCATCGACGCGGACGGCCCTTCCGCGGCCTCGGGAACGGGATTTGCTGGAGAGCTGATCCTGGCGCCGCCGTCGGCGGCGGGCAGCGCGTGGCTGCGGCGCTTCCGCAAGGCGCAGCATGGCTTTGCGTCGGGCTGGATGCGGCTGCGCGGCAACCGCCGGCGCCGCAACATGGACCGCGGCTTTGTCGTGTCGGATCATGCTGATTGGCCCGACCTGCTGCGCACCATCCACGACACCGGCGCCAAGCGGGTCATCGCCACGCACGGCGACACCGAGGCGCTGGTGCGTACGTTGAATGAATCCGGCATCGCCGCCGAGACGCTGGTGACGCAGTATGGCGAAGACGATTAGGGCGGCCAATGAACGAAGATCGACAGGGGAACGGACGCAGGCATGAAGCGATTCGCGGCGTTGTATCAGGAGCTTGACCGCAGTACCGCCACCTTGGATAAGCGCGCGGCGCTGGTGGCGTACTTCCGCGATGCCCCGCCGCGCGACGCGGTCTGGGCGTTGTATCTGCTGGCCGGCGGCAAGATCACCAGCACACGTAAGAAGATCGCGGGGGTTAGCGAGTTGCGGGCCTGGGCGGCCGACGCTTCCAGCACTGCGCCCTGGCTGCTGGACGCCTGCTATGACCAGGTCGGCGACCTGGCCGAAACCCTGGCGCTGCTCGTCCCGGATCCGGAAGCGGCCGCGCCGGATCGCGGCCTGGCTGACTGGATTGAAGAGATTCTCTTGCCCGTCGCGAACCGCGATGAGATCGAGCGGCGCGAGGTGGTCGTCTCGGCCTGGCTGGGCTTGCCCTATGCAGAACGCCTGGTCTTCAACAAGCTGCTGACCGGCGCGCTGCGCGTCGGCGTGTCTCAGCGCATGGTGCAGCAGGCGCTGGCCGAAATGTCGGGCGTGCCCATCGCCCGCATTGCGCAGCGCATGCTGGGCGCGTGGTCGCCCAGTCCGGCGTTCCTGCGCGATCTGCTCAGCGCCGAGGAACTGCCAGGCGACCGCCAGCAACCGTATCCCTTTTTCCTGGCGTCGCCGCTCGAAGGCGATCCCGCCGTGCTTGGACCCATCGACGAATGGCTGCTGGAATGGAAGTGGGACGGCATCCGCGCGCAGCTCATCCGGCGGCGTGGCGAGGTGTCCATCTGGTCGCGCGGCGAAGAGCGCCTTGACGGCCGCTTTCCGGAAGTTGAAGCGGCGGCCGCCGCGCTGGACGTGGACTGCGTCATCGACGGGGAACTGCTCGCCTGGCAGGACGGCAACACGGACCCCATGCCGTTCTCGGCCCTGCAGACCCGCATCCAGCGCCTGAAGCCCGGTCCCAAGTGGCTGGCCGAGGCGCCGGTGCAGTTGCTGGCGTATGACCTGCTCGAACTTGAAGGCGAGGACCTGCGCGAATTGCCGCAGGCCGAGCGCCGCGAGCGCCTGGAAGCGCTGTTGCGCCGCCATCCCGACCCACGGCTGCGGATGTCACCGGCCGTCGTGCCGGCAAGCTGGGACGAGGCCCACGCGCTGCGCGGCGAATCGCGCGAGCGTGGCGTCGAAGGCTTCATGCTCAAGCGGCGCAGCGCGCCGTACCAAAGCGGGCGGCGGCGCGGCGACTGGTGGAAGTGGAAGATCGACCCGCTCACCATCGACGCCGTGCTGCTGTACGCGCAGTCCGGCCACGGCCGCCGCAGCACGCTCTACACCGACTACACCTTCGGGCTGTGGGAAGGCGACGCGCTGGTGCCCATTGCCAAGGCCTACTCGGGCCTGGACGATAAAGAGATCCTGGAACTGGACCGCTGGCTGCGGGCGCACACGCGCGAGCGCTTCGGTCCGGTGCGCTCGGTCGAACCCGTGCAGGTGTTTGAACTGGGCTTCGAAGGCGTGAACATCTCCAAGCGTCACAAGTCCGGAATCGCCGTGCGCTTTCCGCGCATCCTGCGCTGGCGGCACGACAAGCCGGCGGATCAGGCCGATCAGCTGGACACGCTGAAGGCGCTGGCGCGATGAGCGGCACGGCCCGGGGCAGGGGTGCGCCGCTGGTCGCGTGGTTTGCGGCGCGCGGCTGGAAAGCCGCGCCTTTTCAACGCGAGACGTGGCGCCGCTATCTGGACGGCGAGTCGGGCCTGTTGCACACGCCCACCGGTAGCGGCAAGACGCTGGCGGCATTTGGCGGCCCGCTGCTTGAAGCGCTTTCGGAAGACATGCCGGCAAAGGCGGCCACCGGCGAAGGTCCGCGCGTCTTGTGGGTGACGCCGCTGCGCGCATTGGCTGCGGACACGACGCGGGCATTGACCCAGACGGCGGCCGAACTGGGCATCGACTGGACCGTCGCGTTGCGCACGGGCGATGCCAGCGCGCGCGACAAGCGGCTGGCGCGGCAGGGCAAGGCGCACGTGCTGGTGATCACACCGGAATCGCTGGCGCTGCTGCTGTCCTACGCCGACGCGTCGACGCGCTTTCGCGCCTTGCGCTGCATCGTGGTCGACGAATGGCATGAACTGCTGGGCAACAAGCGCGGCGTGCTGCTGCAGCTGTGCCTGGCGCGGGTCCGCAAGCTGTCGCCGACGGCTCGAACGTGGGGGTTGTCCGCCACGCTGGGCAACCTGGATGAGGCCCGCGCCGTGCTGCTGCCGCAGGCGCCCGACAGCGCGCTGGTGGCCGGCGCCAAGCCGCGCAAGATCCAGATCTCCACCTTGCTGCCGGAACGCAGCCGCGCGCTGCCGTGGGCGGGCCACCTGGGGTTGTCGCAGCTGGAACGCGTCTTCAAGCGCCTGTTCGATGTGCGCGCGACGCTGCTCTTTACCAACACGCGTGCGCAGGCCGAGCTGTGGCACCGCGCGCTGGAGTCGATCTGGCCGGAGGATCCGCGCACGCTGGCGCTGCATCACGGCTCGCTGGACCCCAAACTGCGCGCCACAGTCGAACAAGGGCTGCGCGACGGCACGGTGCGCTGCGTGGTGGCCACGTCCAGCCTGGATCTGGGCGTGGACTTTCCGGCGGTGGATCAGGTGCTGCAGATCGGCAGCCCCAAGGGCGTCGCGCGGCTGTTGCAACGCGCCGGCCGCGCCAAGCACCGGCCCGGCGAGTCCGGCAACGTGGTCTGCGTGCCCGCGCAAGCGCTGGAACTGATCGAGTATGCCGCGGCCCGGCAGGCGATCGCGCGCGGCGAGATCGAGTCCCGCGTGCCGCCCATCGGCAGCCTGGATGTGCTGGCGCAGCACGCGGTGACGCTGGCGCTGGGTGGCGGCTTCGAAGCTGGCGATCTGTTTGAGGAGGTGCGCGGCACGCATGCCTACGCCACGCTCGATGCCGCGACCTGGCAGGCCGTGCTGGATTTCATCGTGCAGGGCGGACGCGCGCTCGCGAAGTATCCGGACTACCACCGCGTCGTGCGCGATGAAGACGGCTGCTACCGCGTGCATGACCGGCGCATCGCGTTCCGGCATCGGCTGTCCATCGGCACCATCACGTCCGACGGCGCCGTGGCGGTGAAGTATCTGCGAGGCGGCGGCCTGGGATCGGTCGAGGAGGGTTTTCTGGCGCGCTTGCGGCGCGGCGACCGGTTTCAATTTGCCGGGCGCACGCTGGAACTGGTGCGGCTGGAGGGCATGGTGGCTTACGTACGGCGGGCAAAGGGCGGAGACGGACCCGTCGCGACCTGGCAGGGCGGGCGCATGCCCTTGTCCACGCAATTGGCGAGCGAGGTCGAGAGCCTGTACTCCCATCCCGGCGAGCACCCGGAAATGCGCGCCGTTGCCCCGCTGCTGCGCATCCAGGAACAGGCCAGCGCGCTGCCCGACCACGGCCGTCTGGTGGCCGAACTGATCAAGACGCGGCGCGGCTCGCACCTGTTCCTGTTTCCGTTTGCAGGCCGCGCCGTGCATGAAGGAATCGCTGCGATGGTCGCCCTGCGCTGGGGCCGGCGGCAGGCCAACACCATCTCCTACACCGTCAACGATTACGGCCTGATGCTGACGCTGGCCGAACCCGCGGCCCTGGACGACACGCTGCTGCGCGCACTGCTCAGCCCGGACAACATGGCCGATGACCTGCGCGAAGGCGTCAATCTGGGCGAAATGGCGCGCCGGCAGTTTCGAGAGATCGCGCGTGTCGCGGGGTTGTTGACGCCATCGCTGCCGGGGCAGGCGGCGCGTTCGCTGCGGCAGGTGCAGGCCTCCAGCGGGCTGCTCTACGACGTGCTGCGCCGCTACGATCCCGATCACCTGCTGCTCGCGCAGGCCGAGCGCGAAGTCTTTGAACTGCAACTGGAGGCGCCGCGGCTCCTGGCGGCGCTGCAGGACTGCCAGCGGCGCGAGCTGGCCTTGTGCGAGCCGCGCGCGCTCACGCCGCTGTCGTTTCCGCTGTGGACGGAAAGCCTGCGCGGGCAGCTCAGCACCGAAACCTGGCAGGCACGAGTCAAGCGCGCCGCCGAGCAACTGGAGAAGCGGTATGCGCGAATCGCCTGAGGCCGGACTTGCGATGGCGCTGGCAGGCGAGCCTGTCGTCCTGCTGGGGGCGCGCGCGTTGCACTGGCCTGCGCGGTCCCGTCTGGTGATCGCGGACCTGCATCTGGGCAAGAGCCACGTCTTTCGGCAAGCGGGCATCGCCGTGCCGCGCGGGGCGACGATGGACGACCTGCGGCGCCTGTCGGACCTGATCGCCGCGACGGGCGCCACGGAGCTTTTGATTGTCGGCGACGTCCTGCACGGGCCCGCCGCGCAGGCCGCGTGGCGCGATGCGTGGATTGCGTGGCGCGAGGCGAATCCGGACGTGGACGTGGCGGTGCTGGCCGGCAACCATGACCGCGCGCTGGACGCCCCGGCGCTGGGCATGCGCCAGCTCGGCGAGGCGTGGGCCGACGGCCCGTTCCTGTTCCGCCACCTGCCGACACCAGACACGCAGGGCCGGCACGTGATCGCCGGCCACGTGCACCCGAAAACGCGTGTGCCGGGCGTCCCGCGCAGCTGGCCCGCGTTCTGGCTACGTGAAGGCATCACCGTGCTGCCGGCGTTTTCCGATTTCACCGGCGGCCATGCGGTGCAGGGCGGGCAGGGGGCTTCGTTGGTCGCTTGCGTGGAAGGCGACGCGTTGCCCATGGGTTGGACGCCGCGCGTGCGGTGATGGGCACGGCGCTTGCTGTCCGGGGACATAACCCCAACGCCGCACCTACGCATCGCCATGACCGAACGTCCCGACCCGTCACCTCCCCGGCAGTCCGCGCACCAACGATTGAATGAGGTCCTATCCGACGCCCATGCGCCGTTGGATCCCGGCCGTTGGCTGCGCGTCCTGGTGGAACAGGGATGCGATCAACTGCCCTTGCCGGGGTCGGGCCAAACGCTGGATCGGTGGCGCGCACTGGCCCGCGTGGCCGAGGCGGACCTGAGCCTGGTCAAACTCTACGAAGGGCACACCGATGCGCTCGCCATCCTGGCGGAACTCCAGGCGCCTGTCCCGCCGGCGAATAGCCGCTGGGCGGTGTGGTGCGCGGAGCCCCCGGATCATCGCGTGCAAATCACCCCGCAGCCCGACGGCACGGCAGTGCTGCAAGGCGTCAAGGCGTGGTGCTCCGGCGCGGCTGCCGTCACGCACGCGCTCGTCAGCGGCTGGAATCCCGCGGGCGAGGCGTGTCTGGCCGCGGTGGCAATGGATCAGGACGGCGTGCAGGTGACCGATGCCGGCTGGCATGCCGTGGGTATGCGCGCGTCGGCAAGCGTGGACGTGGTCTTTCGGGACGCGCGCTGCGCGCTGGTGGATGATCCTGGCGCGTACGTGCATCGGCCTGGCTTTCTTCACGGCGGCGCCGGTATTGCAGCGTGCTGGTACGGCGGATTGCTGCATATCGCACAGACTTTGCACCGGGCCTTGCCCAGGCATTCCGCCGACCCGCATCGGCTGGCGCATCTGGGCGCCATCGACGTGGCCCTGGCGCAGGCCCGGGCCGTGTTGCGCGAAACCGCCGCCGAGATCGACGCGCATCCGCGGGAGGCGTGCGCGTTGGCCTGCGCTCGCGCGCGGCTGGCCGTGGAAGCGGCTGCGTCGGTGGTGGTGGAACGGGCCGCGCGGGCGCTGGGCGCGGGTCCGTTGTGCCGCGACGCGGACTTTGCGCAGGTAATGGCCGATCTGCCCGTGTTTATCCGGCAGAGCCATGCGGAGCGTGATCAGGCCGCGCATGGACAGGCGGTTCTCAACGACGGAGGCACGCCATGGGCTCTGTAGCCGTGGACCATTTTGAACGGCTCTACCAGGCGGATCCCGATCCGTGGCGCGTGGCCAGCGCATGGTATGAACGCCGCAAACGCGGCCTGTTGCTGGCGGCGCTGGGGCGCGAGTGTTATCGCCATGCCCTCGAGCCGGGTTGCGGCACGGGCGAGCTGACGCGGTGCCTTGCGCTGCGCTGCGCGCGCGTCTGTGCGGTGGACGCCGCGCCGGCCGCAACGGCGCGTTGCAGCGCCCGCGTGGCCGGCGAAGGCATGGACCATGTCCAGGTCTTGACGCTGGACCTGCCGCGGCAGTGGCCCGAGACGCCCGCCGCTGGCTTTGACCTCATCGTGCTGTCGGAAGTCGCGTACTACCTGGACGGCGCCGCGCTGTGCAGGTTTCTGAGCGCCGTCGATGCATCCCTTGCGCCGGACGGCGAGATCGTTGCCTGCCATTGGCGGCCGGATTTCGATGACCGTCTTCAGAACACGGACGCGCTGCACGCGGCGATCGGCGCGTTGCCCGGCCTGTCGCGCAGCGTGCATCACGTGGAAGACGAGTTCCGCCTGGATGCCTGGCGCAGACACCCCCAATCAGGAAGCCATTCATGATCGGCGTATGCATTCCAGCGCACAACGAGGAGCGCCACATCGAAGACTGCCTGCGTGCCGTCATGCGCGCATCCCGCCATCCGCGTCTTGGCCGGGAACCCGTGCGTATCGTCGTGGTGCTGGATCACTGCGAGGATGAGACCGCGCGCCGGGCGGCAGGCTGGCCGGTGGAGCTTCTGATGGTCCAGGCGCGCAACGTCGGCATGGCGCGCGCGGCGGGCGCTCAACATCTGCTCAATGCCGGCGCGCGCTGGCTGGCCTTCACCGACGCCGACACCTGTGTGTCGCCCGGATGGCTGGCCGACCAGCTTTCCCTGAATGCCGAGGTGGTTTGCGGCACCGTATCGGTCACCGGATGGGATGCGCATGGCGAGTTCGCGCAGCGCGCCCGCCGGGCGTTCGCCACGCACTACCACGATCGCGACGGTCACCGGCATGTGCATGGTGCGAACCTGGGCATCGCGGCGCACACGTACCGCCGCATCGGCGGCTTTGCGGCGCTGACGTGCAGCGAGGACCAGGCCCTGGTCGACAAGCTGGAAGCCGGCGGGGCGCACATCGCATGGTCGTGCCTGCCGCGCGTCAGCACAAGCGCTCGGCCGTACTCGCGCGTCGAAGGCGGATTCGCCACCGCACTGCGGATGGGGTGGGAGGCCGAGCCGGACGGCGCTGGTGCTCAGGCTGATCGGGACGAGGAGGGGCGGGCGCCGTCCAGCCACTGCTTGTGATAGGCGATCAGCTGCGCCAGGGCGTGTTCGGCGCTGGCGCGGCGGATGGCATTGCGATCGCCCTCGAAGCGCGCCGTCTCGGTATAGATCGCGGGCGAGGCGTCGGCCGGACCCGACTTGAACACCCACGCGTAGCACTGCGTGCCGGCGGGAATCTCCGGGTCGGTATCGTCGGTGACGCCCGTGTTTGAGATCGCTACATTTGCCGGGCTGTTTCGCGCCGCGCCCAGCGCCATTTCCCGCGCCACGGCTTCGCTCGTGAGGTTGTGGCGTTGCAGCGTGCGTGCAGCGACGCCCAGGCATTTCTGCTTGGCCTGTGGCGAGTAGGCGACGAACGCGCAATCCAGCAGCGCGCCCGCGCCCGGTATGTCCGCAAGCGTGGCCGCAATCAGCCCCGCCGTGCAGGACTCGGCCGTCACCAGTTTCAGCGAATGCTCGTGCATGTAAGCGGCGACCCGTTCGATGGCATTCATTCCGATCCTCCTGCGTGAATGCCCGGGCCCAGCAAGCTCCGTGCCGTCCGCCCTCCCGTCATCTCTCTGGCGGTTTGTGCGCAACGGCCACGCCTACCGACCCGCACGGCAAGCGATATTTACCGCCTCCCAGCCACGTTACAGGTTCGCCGGTAGGCAAGGTGCAGACATAGATGGGAACGCTGGAGGCCTCCTGGGTTCTTTTTGCGATCAAACGCCGTTCTACGCGGCATGTGGAGCGATCGGGGAGTTTTACGATTACGTCGGACAGCCTGGATCCTGAAGCCATATTCATCTCCTGAATGTCGAGTGTCGTGTTGCCGGATGCGGTTGTTTGGCCTTGCCACGGCGTTCTGACCGCATAACCCTTTCTTAGCATCGCGGCCTCCTTTGGCCTATCGGCCATAAAGCGTGGACCCTGCCCCCGCTTGCGCAATCGGCACCCGGCACAGCACTTGCTGCCTACACCAAGCGGGCGGGCGAGGGCGCGCGTTTCAACGTTTGAACGTAAGTCCGGCCTGCTTGTTTCGCAACTTGCAACGGGAGAGACGATATGAGTAGAGACCCGAGGAACACGTCGAGCTATCGCGGCGACCGGGAACCGTGGCAGGACCCCGCGCCGTCATACGGTTACCAGGGCGAAGGCACGCGACAAGGCGGCACGCGCGAGACCCGGGAGCCGGTGCGCAGCCGCAGTGCCGATCCCGGCCAAAGCAGCTATGGCGGGTTTTCGAATGAAGATCCCTCGTTCCAGCGTCAACAGGTCTATGAGGGTCAGGGCCGCGGCCGTGGCGGTGATGATCGCGGATACGACGCGCAAGGAAATAGATATGGCGATCAAGGCCGTGGGGGCGGCGGCCAGGGACGCTTCCAGAGCGGTCGCGACCGTGCCTATGGCGGCCGGGATCAGGCCTACGACGGTCCCACGTCGTTCGGCGACGACGAAGGCGGCTACTACGGCGACCGCCCCGCGTGGCGCGAGGAATCCATGTCGTTCGAAACCGCTGAGCGCGGCGGCTACAACCGCGGTCCGACCGCGTGGCGGGACCGCGCATCGCGCCGGACCGATCCCAAGGGCTACATCCGTTCGGACGATCGCATCCGCGAGAACGTTTGCGAAGCGCTGGCCCATAGCGGCCTGGACGTGAGTGACGTTTCGGTCGCGGTCCTGGACGGTCATGTCGTGCTGGAGGGCACCGTGCCCGATCGGCGCACCAAACACCGCGTCGAGGATTGCACGGTCGAGTGCGCGGGCGTGAACGATGTCGAGAACCGGATCCGCGTTGGAGCCGCGGGAGGCTTGAATCCAGGCGCGAGCAGCTCGGGCGCCGGTAGCACCGGCAGTGTCGATGACGTCGGCACCGCGAAGGAATGACTGGTCCCCCAGTACGTACCACGTTGACCCTGATGAAAGGAGCACATGATGACCAAACACAAGGACAGCACGCACGAAACGGACGCGCCCGACCGCAGCCAGGACGACACGCCCCGCGAGTCGCAGGCGAGTCACGGCGACACGCAGAACCGCACGAAGAAGGAGGGCCATACCACGCAGATCGGCACTGGCCAGGACCAGCAGAGCCAGCGCAACCGCGGTCAGGGCGCCCGGTCCAAGCCGTGATCCCGGTGCACAGATTGTGCAGGGACCGTAGCCGATGACGCTTGACGCGTTGTGGGACTTTCTGCAGTGGCCAGCCATGGCGGCGTCGCTTGCCGCCGCCTGGCTGGTCGCGTCGCGTAGCGCCGGGCGCCGCCACGCGGGCTTCTGGGTCTTTCTCGCCAGCAACGTGCTGTGGGTGGCGTGGGGCCTGCACGATGACGCGTGGGCGCTTATTGCACTGCAACTGGGATTGGCCGTCATGAACGTGCGCGGGGTTCTGAAAAACGATTCGTAGGACTCCTGTCCGCGCGGGCAAAGGCCTATACTTTTCCCCATCACGCACGCTCCGGCGCACGGCACAGGGCGTCTGCCGCCTTCCCCCCGCGCGGCGTTCGCCGGGCATTCATGTGCACAGGGTCATGGCCCCTTTTTCAAGGAGGCAACTCCCATGTCGCGCCCCAGCAGATAGACGGCTTGCTTTAGACGCTGTTTGTAAATGCATCGCCTTCGAGGAGATGTGTGATGAACAAACTGTCCAGCAGCACCTTGGAAGATCTGCGCGCCGCGGTCCGGGGCCAGATCCTGTCCGCCGGCGATGCCGGCTACGACGACGCCCGCAAGATCTGGAACGCCACGGTAGACCGGCGGCCCGCCGTCATTGCGCGATGCGCGGGCCCTGCCGACGTGCGCCGCGCCGTGGATTACGCGCGCGAGAATCAGTTGGTAGTCTCCGTGCGCGGCGGCGGCCACAACATCGCGGGCACCGCCGTCTGCGATGACGGCATGATGATCGATCTGTCACCCATGAAATCGGTACGCATCGATCCCGTGCGCGCTCGGGCCTTCGTGGAACCCGGCGCCACCTTGTCCGACCTCGATCACGAAGCGCAGGCATTCGGCCTTGCCGTTCCCCTGGGCATCAACTCCACGACCGGCGTAGCCGGCTTGACGTTGGGAGGCGGTTTCGGCTGGCTGACGCGCCGGTTCGGCATGACCGTCGACAATCTGGTGTCTGCCGACGTCGTCACGGCCGACGGCCAATTGCTGCACGCCAGCGACTCGGAAAACCCGGACCTGTTCTGGGCGCTTCGCGGCGGCGGCGGTAATTTTGGCGTGGTCACGATGTTCGAGTTTCAGCTTCATCCGGTGGGGCCGGAGGTCTACGGCGGACTGGTGGTGATACCGCTCGAACAGGCGCGCGACGCGCTGGCGCGATACCGCGATGCGTTGCCGTCCATGCCTCAGGAGCTGACCGTTTGGGCGGTGCTGCGCCAGGCGCCGCCGCTGCCGTTCCTGCCGGCATCCGTGCACGGCAAGCCCATCATCGCCTTTGCGTCGTGCTACACGGGCGGCGTGGACAAGGGGCCGGATGCCCTGCAAGTGGTGCATGGTCTGGGCGAGCCCTACGGCGAACATCTTGGGCCGATGCCTTACGCGGCCTGGCAGAAGGCGTTCGATCCATTGCTGACGCCCGGCGCGCGCAACTACTGGAAGTCTCACAACATCGGGGAGCTGGAAGACGGCCTGATCGACGCCGTCGTGTCGGCGGTACAGAACGTGCCGTCGCCGCAATGCGAGATCTTCTTTGGCCACATTGCCGGCGCGGCGATGCAGGTGCCGGTGTCAGCCACCGCGTATCCGCACCGGGCGGCGCAGTTCGCCATGAATGTGCACGGACGTTGGGACGATCCACAGGACGATGCGCGGTGCATCGCCTGGGCGCGCGATATCTTCAAGGCGACTGAACCCTGGTCGCAAGGCGGCGTGTATGTGAACTTCCTGACGCAGGACGAAACCGC
>Ga0256889_1000223_pt1 | contig 14828 bp, 18 predicted proteins | sample MC6MC0512MT_FD_186338 | JGI IMG/M metagenome (GOLD analysis project Ga0256889, IMG submission 186338) | Metatranscriptome of enriched soil aggregate microbial communities from Iowa State University, Ames, United States - MC6-MC0512-MT... | ecosystem: Environmental > Terrestrial > Soil >...
CGCCAGCAGCACCAGCGGCCGGTGTTCCAGCGGTGCCACGGTAAAGTGCCCCTGTGGTGCCCGAGCCTCAAGGACATCGCCGACCCGGATCTGCCGGTGCAAATGGCCTGAAATCAGGCCCTCGCGTTTCACACTGATGCGCAGGAAATCATCCGATGGCGCACTCGACAGGCTGTAGGTGCGGATATGCGTTTCACCGTCCAGAGTGAAGCGCAGCGGCAGATGCTGGCCGGCCTGAAACACCGGCATCCCTGCGCCATCGTCCGGTTGCAGATAGATCGAACGGATGTGCTGGCTCTCCCTTTCGATACGGGTCACCCGCAGCGGCCGCCAGCGGTCACCCAGGGCCTTGGCCTGCAAGCGTGCATCGGCCTGGGCCCAGGTGCCGGTCAGCAGGCTGGTGGGCGACATGCCGTCGAAGCGCCAGCGCAAGGCCAGTGCCGCCGGACGCCGCACCAGTCTCTCTACCTCGAATGTCCACAGGCGCTCGGCGCCCTGGAACGCTTCGATCTGCGGCCCGTCGAGGATGATCTCGGTCCGCCCGCTCAGTTGCAGCACATCGCCTGTGGAAAAGTCGATGAACAACAGGCCAGCCTTGGGATTGAGCAGCAGATTGCCGAGCGTGTTGAAGTGCAGATTGCCGGCAAAATCCGGGATGGTCAGGCGATTACCTTCAACCCGGACAAACCCGGCCTGCCCGCCACGATGGGAAACATCCACCGCACGTTGTCCGTCCACATCGACGTAACTGGCGACAAAGAAGGTATCGGCGCCTTCGATCATGGCTCTGGCTGCGTCATCAAGACCGTCGTCGTGCTGCGCTGGCCGCGTCTGCGGATCGCTCAGCAGCACGCGCTGGAACTGGCGTAACTGGATGTATTGCGGACAGTTGCCGAAAGCCTGATCCACGCTCACCTCGAAACCCTGCACGGTCAGATTGTCGACATGACCGTTGAGGCGATTGCGGCGGCGAGTATGCAATTCAATGCCGAGCAACCCGATCGGTTCGCCATTGCGCAATTGCGCTGGATCATCGGCAGCGGGTTGGCTGGCGAAATGCAGATGCTCGGGATCAGGCGAATGCGCAAACCCTGGCGCGCCTTCGAGCACACTGGCCCAAGGACGCCCGTCGGTATCGACCGCGCCGTACAGCATGAACGGCAACTGCTCATAAAAGGCGCGGTGCTGATCCGGCATCCAGTCACGAATCACTTTTCGGCCGAAGGCCTCCATGCGCTCGGCAACGCCGACATGGGCCTGCAGTTGTTGCTCGCCAGCGTGCCACGGTGAACGTTCCATCACGCATCTCCCCGCGCCGCCGGCGCATTGTGGATAACTCGATCAGTTCGGGCTTGAACCTCAGGCAGTCTTTTGCAAACCGGCGACCGTGCGCGGCATGCCGACAAAACCGGGCAAGGCTTCAACCCGCGCCAGCCAGGCGCGCACATTGGCGTAGTCGTCCAGCGACACGTTGCCTTCCGGCGCATGGGCGATGTAGCTGTAGGCGGACACGTCGGCGATGGTCGGCTCGCTGCCGGCCAGATACGGGGTCTTGCCCAGTTCAACCTCCATCACTTTGAGCAGGTTGTGCGCGCGGGTGATCGCTTCTTCAGCATTCAACTGTGCACCAAACACCGTCACCAATCGTGCAGCAGCAGGTCCGAAAGCAATCGGCCCGGCAGCGGCTGACAACCAGCGCTGCACCCGTGCTGCAGCGACCGGATCGGTCGGCAGCCAGCGGCCATTGCCGTACTTGAGCGCCAGATACACCAGAATCGCGTTGGAGTCGGCCAGCACCACACCGTCATCGTCGATCGCCGGCACCTGACCAAAACTGTTGATTGCCAGATACGGCGCCTGCTTGTGCTCACCCTTGGCCAGATCGACCAGGATCAATTCGGTCGGCAATTGCAGCAGGGACAACATCAATTCCACCCGATGAGCGTGGCCGGAAAGTGGAAAGTTGTAGAGTTTGATCGCTTGCATGGTCGACTCCGCTGAACAGGGGCGCCGCTGCGGGAATGAGAGCGCCGATGGAGGCCATCTTCCCCCTATCGCGAAAAGAACAGAATCACCAGAAACTGCAATCGATTATTTCATTGGGCGCAATAACGCGGATCCTTTCAAAGCAGGGTGTTCGCGCAAAGCCTCGGCGGTGAAATCGACAAAACTGCGAATCCGCGCTGGCGCTTTGCGCCCGCCTTGATACACCACATGGATCGGCAGCGGCGGCAGTTCAAATTCGGCGAGGACGATTTCCAGCTCTCCGGTCGCGATTTTGCTGGCGACCTGATAAGACAGCACCCGGGTCAAGCCCAGCCCCATGCAGGCTGCGGTAATCGCTGCCTGATTGGCGGTCACGATCAGACGCGGCTCAGGACGCACGCTGAGCGGTTCGCCAGCGTCGAGAAACGGCCAACTGCGTTGCTGGCCAATGGCCGAAGTCGCCACCACCGGCGCACCCGCCAACGCGTGAGGATGAACCGGGCGGCCATACTCGGCAAAATATTCGGGAGAGCCGCAAATGACCCGACGCACCTCACCCACGCGAATCGCATGCTGGTTGCTGTCCGGCAGATCACCAATGCGCACCGCAACATCGATGCCCTCCTCGACCATGTTGACGATCCGATCGACCAGTACCGCGTTGATCGTGACGTCTGGATACTGCGTGAGATAACGCGCCATCACCGGCGTCACAAACAAGTCACCGAACAGCACTGGCGCCGTCACCGTCAATTGCCCACGAGGCTGGGCATGACTGCCCGCCGCCGAATCCTCGGCTTCCTGCACCTCGGCAAGAATTCTCCGACAGTCTTCCAGATAACGCTGACCGGCCTCGCTCAGATGCACAGTGCGCGTGGTACGAATCAACAACTGCGTACCGATGCGCTGCTCCAGCGCCGCCACCGCTCGGGTGACACTCGCTGCGGACAAGCCAAGACGTCGCGCCGCTGCCGAGAAGCCTTGCTCCTGAGCCACGGTGGCGAAGATCTGCATTTCCTGGAAACGGTCCATGGATGGCCTCGATTCAGATACAAAAATCGCAGCCGAGGCTGCGATTTTTGCGGGTCTGGGTGCCACCAACATAGTTTGACACACCCCCTCGCTTAAATCGGGGTCTGTAGGATGGTTCGGGGTAAAGACAACATCAACATAGATTGACACAGATGTACTGCTCTTCAAATATAGGGCCCGGCTGCTTACAATATAGTTTGACACGAACAGCTAGAATAAGCAGTGATGAAAGGGGAGCTCACAAGCTGTGGTCTTCAGCACAAGCTCAGTGCGATGTCTAAATCTGTGCGCAACCTACGGCCGGTTCCCATAAGCACATAAACCGTATTTTTCGTCTCAAATAAGCAGGCGTGGGTGAAGGAAACCCCAAGCGTTGTCTGACCCAATCACCACGTTGGAAGCGGCCTTTGCTATCACGGATAACGATCAAAGCGTAAACCGGAGCAGGAATAAGCCCTCTATCGGTGATCGCTTTCCGCTGAGGCGTTGTTACATCGAGATCCAATATTGCCCACTCAGCAACAAGACAATAAGCACGGGAAGGAAAATGCAGATTGGCGAATGCCACAGCACCTGGGGTGGCGAGTTGGCTCCCGCCTATTTCCTCACCTGCAGAAAGGAGTGAAATAAACCCTGCCAAATTCATTCGTTCCTCCAGTCGATCAAAATATGACTAGAACGGGAATCATCCCTCAGCATAGCCCCCAGTGAATCGCCTGGTTCCACTGCCGACGGATAGCAAGGGCATCTCACAGCCTGTCCCTTACACACTCTCTATCGTAATGAACGGGACGATCTCCATGGGTGGCGTCACTGCACAAAATGGTTTGTGCCAGTAGCCCACGCTCTGCCATTGGCCTTGCTTTAACCCAAACTCAGGATAAGTGAGGATTTGGGAAACCGAGCGCCTCATGAATACCTACGCTTCCCGTGGTGGAGAGAGCGATGCCGACATAGGCCGCATGAACTCCCTGTTTCTCCAGAGGTTGGTACGAGCTGCTGATAAAGAGCACGATCAAACGGATCCACCGGTTACTGCGCATGAGGGGCGCGTATGCCATTATTTTTTGTATTTCAGGAATTCCCTACAGAGAGCTCAGCAACTGCTTACCCTAAGCGTTTGGGAGCTTGATTAATATACTTCTTCACTTGGGAGGACGTATATGAACCGCACTAAGATCCTTGTACTTGAAGAACATCCGTTAACGCGTCAAATACTCGTGTTTGCATTGGGGAGGCTTGGTTGCAATAACGTGTACACTGCTGAAAGTGCTGATCAAGCCTTCGCCGTACTGAAAGCTGAGAAGTACATCGATATTCTGATCTTCGATATACGGATGCCGAGTAAAGATGGTCTGTCATTTTTGCGTGAAGCCTCTGAGCTTGGCGAAATTGCTGCGGTTATTCTTACAAGTTCTATAACATCTGATTTGTGTGTAGCAATCCAGCAGCTTGCTCGATTAAGGGGCTACCAAGTACTGGGTACTTTAAATAAACCGCTTTGCCTGACGGTTCTGAAGCAACAGTTGTTGAAGTATTGTCTGCGCGTGCCTCAAGTAGCCAGTCTCCAAGTTGACGAGGTGCACTCGGCGACCGAAATTCAGCAAGCGCTGCTGGGTGGCGAGTTTATTCCCTTCTATCAGCCCAAGCTTGACCTGCAGACACTAGAAGTTGTCGGTGCGGAAGTTTTGGTACGCTGGCAGCACCCGCGACTAGGTCTGTTAAGACCAGCACAATTTCTTGAAACGGTACAGTACTACGGCTTTCTTAACGATATGACTTTGAGAGTGGCTCGCGAGGCGCTCTGCTTCTGGCGCGAGCTAAATATGACAGGGAAAATGAGCTTATCGATTAACCTTGAGGCTGAGCAGTTGGGCTTGCCTGGATTGCCAGAAATAGTTCGTCAGCTTTTGGAGGAAACAGCTGTACCAGCCCGCTGTCTGATTTTGGAGTTGACAGAAGCGGGGCTTTTGGACGCACCAATTACAAGTATCGAAAACTTGGTTCGTCTGCGGCTTATGGGTTGCGGGGTTTCTATCGATAACTTCGGGGCAGGATTTTCGTCTCTGCAGCGTATCTGTGAGATGCCGTGTAGCGAGCTCAAGTTGGATGCTAGTTTCGCTCAAAGTGTGACGTTGAATTCAAGAACCCTGGCGATAGTAGAGAGTCTTTTGTTGCTTGCAAGGAAATTAGGTATTCAGTTGGTCGTAGAGGGGGTTGAGACTACAGAGCAGTTTTCATTGTTGAGTGCGTTGGGTTGCTCGATTGGTCAGGGGGATCGTTTTTCGCGCCCTCTTTCTGCGAGTAGCTTTGTGGCATGGCTGCAATTGCTTGAACCGGCACCGGTTCTAATGGATGGAGTTTAAGCACTACACCGGAGCCTTTGACTTCCTTGGTGTAACCAGTGAAGTCCCCTTCGGCTGAATTGAGCAGATCATCCCGAATGAAAAACAGCGAATTGCAAGTGGAGCCTTCAACGGCCCTTCTTGGTTGAGCCAGCCAATATTCAGTGCGCCTGCTGCCCCCTGAGCTGCGTTGCAGTAACCCAGTGCGTACGGATTAAACTGCTTCACACGTGTCAAATTATCACTACCCTTCAATACTCCATAACCCACGGTCAAGCCAAACAATCTATTGAGGGGGGAAATGGCTTTGGAGCAAATCAAGCAGAACGAACTCAATCGGCAGTCGATCGATGCCACCTACGTAATTCTTCAAGGGATCTGGAGTCTGTTCCTCGATCAGATCGATTAGGTCGACATTGGCGTCGACCATTCCTGGTGGTTGGCAATAGAGCTTTGCCACGCGGTTAACCACCTTGGTTTCACTGACCACGGCGCAAGCTGCAAAGGCACCTTAGAGGTAGTAGCGAAGCTCGGGCGTTATCTTGGCTTTCCGGAAGACGGAGACATTTGATTTGAAGGGTCGCTTGGACTGTGCTAGATGTAGTGGTTAACTAATCCCGGACACGACGTTAAGTTTTTCCTCGGCCTGCGCTGGTGCCCACCCCTCGTTGAATTGAGGCCGAATCCAGTTGTAGCGATGCATCAAAAAATGGCTGATATCGCGCTGTGCTTCCTGCGCAGTTCGATAGCCCACGGTCGGTATCCATTCTGTTTTCAAGTTGCGAAATACGCGCTCCATCGGTGCGTTATCCCAGCAGTTTCCTCGTCGACTCATGCTTTGGCGCATGCGGTATCGCCATAACCGCTGGCGAAAGAGTCGGCTTGCATATTGCGATCCCTGGTCTGAGTGGAATAGCAGATCCGAAGGCCTGCCACGCTGCTCGTAAGCCATATCCAGCGCTTTGATCACCAGCTCAGCGTCTGGCTTTTCCGACAGCGCCCAGCCCACGATCCGACGCGTACAAAGATCCAGGACGACAGCCAGGTAATGCCACTTTCCTTGCGCCCAAATGTAGGTGATATCGCCGCACCAGACTTGATTGGGCGCTGGCACGTCGAACTCGCGGTTCAATGTGTTCGGGATATCCAGTCTTTCTACTGTTGCTCGTTTGTAGGCATGGGAGCCGGGTTGTTTGCTGACTAAATCAAGCTCGCGCATCAAGCTACGCACTTTGAATCGACCGAGTTGCTCACCGTCTTCACGCATCAGCGACAGGATGCTGCGACTGCCCGCAGAGCTGCGACTTTGCGAGAACAACTCACTGACGCGACTACGCAATCGAAGTCGTTCAACATCGGGCGTGCGGCGCCGAAGGCGCTGGGCGTAGTAACACGAGCGAGTGACGTCAAACACCTTGCACAGCCAATCAACCGGCTCATGGGCGCTCAACTGGTCAATCAGCGCGAACGCTCGTGATCTTCCGACGTCAAGAGCGCGGTAGCCTTTTTTAGTATTGATTTCTCTCGCTCAAGCCGAGCAATCCGGGCTTCCAGCTCCTGAATTTTTTGCTGTTCCGGAGTCAGTGCCTTGCTCTGCGGGGTGACGCCTTTATGTTCTTTCTGAATCTGGTCAACCCAGCGGCGCAATGCCGACTCACCAATGCCGAGTGAACGGCTGGCTTCGATGTAGCTGTAGTTTTGTTTGAGCACAAGGTCGGCAGCCTCGCGCTTGAACTCAGGAGTAAAGGAGCGGCGTTGTTTGGTCATCTGACACCTCGATCTGGCGAGCATTTTCGCCTAAATGGGTGTCCGGTTTCATTAGACCACTACAAGATGGCAACAACAGCGCGATCAGCAACTACTTTTGCAAATTCAGCTCCTTGACCCCTCAATGCTGGTATCCATGCATCACCTGAAAACAGGACGTTTGCAGATGTCCTCAGTGCTTCCTAAGGGGGAAGCAGCTGCTTCCATACGCTTGGTTTCGGCGCCGCGGTTACCTTGCGGAATACCTTCAGGACCTCATCTGCGCCCTTTTCCAAATCCTTCATGCTTCGCTTGTTCTTATTCATTTCACGGATAACCAGTACCGCCAGTTTCCTCTCGGTGTCATTCAGCTCGCGCATTTGCTTTGCCCTTTTCCGACATTAGGTGCGAATGCTATCAGCTCTCAGGGGGGTACTGACCGTAGGGGGTTTCTGATTTGCGATCGCCCCACAGCAGTTCAAGCAAGGCGCACTGCCAATGAAATAGCCAGATATTCGGGGAACGAAGTAATTATGGGAGCAACTTCTGGGTCAATCGCGCGCCTCTCCGTTAGCCATGCAATCGCTCACCCTTGCCGTGAGCCCTACAAGCTCACCGCTCATCTAAGGACCACATGTCGCCAGCAGTTGAAGGGTTTACCTACAGCGATAAGCGGGACTATCTGGTATTTTATTTTTACAGGCTGGCGGGTGGGTCGTTTGTCGTGATGGTTAGGCATGCTGGTCGCAGCTATGCTTTACTCGGTAAGCTGAAATTCGTTGCTTCCCAGGTCTAATGGTCCGAGGCTACCAACTAGCCTGAAAGCAAGCGCGCCAGAATATTTCTGGCTCTCATGGGTGAGTTGGGGTTGTCGCATCTTCTCTAGGAGTGAGTAACTTTTGGCTAGAATTCTTGTTGCAGACGACCATGCAGTAGTTCGCATGGCTGTGCGTCTTTTGCTCGAAAAAGCAGGCCATGAGGTCGTGGGAGAGGCTGGTAGCGGAGTAGATGTTATTGCGCTTGCGAGGGAGTTAGCTCCTGAGTTGGTCATACTGGACATTGACCTTCCACAGTTGGATGGCTTTGCCGTATTGCGTAGGCTTTGTGGTGAAAGCGATCACTGTAAGATTGTTGTTTTTTCCGGCCTGCAGGCGGATCGCTATGCAATTCGCTGCTCCAGATCGGGGGCGTCAGGGTTTGTCAGTAAAGACGGCGATCTGGCCGAGTTGCTGAGTGCTGTTCAGATTGTCCTGGCGGGCTATACGCTTTTCCCTATAATGGATTTTTCTTCAGTTGACAGCTCTTCTATGTTGGCATCGGAAGAAACTCTGCTCAAAACCCTTTCGGATAGAGAGCTATCTGTTCTGCGGGGCTTAGCGCGCGGCCATCGTGTCAAGGACATCGCTCGAGAGTTGATGTTGAGTGAGAAAACCGCTAGCACCTATAAAGCTCGACTTATCGTTAAATTGCAGGTGGGCAATTTTGTTGAGTTGGTCGAGTTGGCAAAGCGGAATGGGCTGGCTTGAGCGTTGTAATGTAGTGGTCAACTAATCCCGGACACGACGTTAAGTTTTTTCTCGGCCTGTGCTGGGGCCAGTCCATTGTTGAATTGGTGCGGTCTAATCCAGTTGTACCGATGCATCAGGTAATGACTGATGTCGCGGTGCGCTTCTTGAGTTGTCATGTAGCACACGGTCGGTATCCATTCAGTTTTCAAGCTGCGAAACACACGCTCCATCGGCGCGTTATCCCAGCAGTTTCCACGACGGCTCATGCTCTGGCGCATGCGGTAACGCCAGAGTCGTTGGCGAAACTGGCGACTGCCATATTGCGAGCCTTGATCCGAGCGAAACAAAAGCCCTTGAGGCTTGCCACGCTGCTCGTAAGCCATGTCCAACGCCTAGATGACCAGATCCGCATCCGGCTTGTTCGACAGCGCCCAGCCCACCACTCGGCGCACGTAAAGATCCATAACCACAGCCAGGTAATGCCATTTCCCTTGTGCCCAGATGTAGGTGATGTCGCCACACCAAACCTGATTCGGCTCCGGCACATCAAACTCTCGATTCAATGTTCGGAATGTCAGGCCGCTCAACCGTCGCTTGTTTGTAGGCATGTGATCCAGGTTGTTTGCTGACCAACTCCAGCTCCCGCATCAGGCCTCGCACCTTGAACCGCCCAATTTGCTCGCCGTCTGCCTGCATCATCGACACGATGCTGCGGCTACCGGCGGCGCTTCGACTTTGCGTAAACAGTTCGTTAACCCGGCTGCGCAACCGAAGCCGCTCAACGTCTGGAGTTCGGCGCCTGAGACGGTGGGCGTAGTAACACGAACGAGTGACATCAAAGACTGCGCAAAGCCAATCAACCGGCTCTTGGGGGCTCAGTTGATCAATCAGCGCGTGCGCTCGTGCTCTTCAGACATCAAGAGCGCGGTAGCCTTGATCGAGCACGAGGCCTGCGGCCTCGCGTTTGAATTCAGCGGAAAAAGAACGACGTTGTTTGGTCATCAGACACCTCTATCTGGCGAGCATTCTCGCCTAAATGGGTGTCCGGTTTCATTAGACAACTACATGTGTGGTGCGCGACGTCCTCGGGTTGTGAAATGAAGAGTGATCAAATGAGGGAAATCCCTACGTCAAGTGAAGTGTTTGCTGGCTGGGGTTAGAGAGGGAAAGGGGAAAAATACTCCCCGTAAAAACTAAACGACGTTACTCCCCAAGTGAAAGAAAAAAGTCAGCCAAATCGATCCTGTGCTGCCTTTGATCAGGTTGGGTGCGTTGTGGCTTGCACGATACACAATGATTTGTTTAAGAGGACAACACCGATGACAAAGATGAAAACACTGCGCACCTGGTCCTTGAGCCTGCTGGTGGCACGTGTGGTGGTGGGCGTTAGCCTGCCCTGCTTGGCGGCGCAGGCTGTGGAATCAACCACCGGCACAGTTAAAGGGCGTGCGCCAGTGGCCAGTGGCGCTGTAGTGGCCAATCAAACTAACCCCGGTCTAGGCCTAAGGGTGGGTGATACAGCGCTGGTTAATTACAACTTTAGCGATCCGGATGGTGATGCACAAAGCGGTAGCACCTATCAGTGGCAGCAAGACGGCAGGGACATTAACGGCGCTACGGGAGATACCTTCACCCCAAGAGGGGTCTTTGCCAGTAGCAGGCTGAGTGTTGTTGTAACGCCGCGTACTTCAGCGCTAAATACAGACCCAAGCGTGGGTGTCGCAGTGGTTGCTAATGGGGGGCGTGTGGGAGCAGTGGATATCGGTAGATTCCTAGCGCCGGTCACCGATCGGCAGAACTGGAGTGTTGCCGAAAATTACTGCTTGAGTAACAGTGCGCGTCTTCCTACATCTGCTGAATTGGTGCAATTGTTTGCAAGCGCAACCAGCAACTCTTCCAATACTGAGATGTGCTCAAAGTACGGTTGGCCGCTCAACGCGGCGTGCGGTGGTGGTGACAACCACTACTGGACGAGCAGCGCCCCCAGCGCGACCGGCCACATCGCAGTTGACCTGAGCGACGGTAGTTTATTCCAATCTGCTGATGTTGCTGGCCGCCATGTCACTTGCATACGTTGAGGATTTTTGCCTTTTAATTATCCCTGCTTTTGGCTGGTTTGGATCGGAGCAGGAGGCAGCATTGACGCTCGGGAATGGTCCCTCTTCAGTGAGTTAGTTGATCGAGTCATCGAATTATCTAAAGCGTCTATTCAGCTCAGCGTCAGTAAGCCCAGCGAGATCTGAGTAACGGACATAACGTAATCCGTACCTGCGAGGCCGCGTTATATGTGTCCATGTTACTCGGTCTGTTTTCGCGTCAGCTAATGACTCGGTCATGATGTCGCAGATGACCAGCGTGTGGCTATTAACGTATTGTAGGTGATGTTTTGGACGAATTTACTGTGTGAGCTGCGGATTACTCCACTTTGGCTGTTGCTGTCAGGGGCGATTGGCTACCACTAGTAAGTGTGCGAGCGCTTCGATTGGCTGGGTTCAGCTACGGGAAGTTTGCGAGTGATTAGGCGTTAATGCAGCCCCTAAAAGCATCGCGATGATTTTTAAGAGGGAAGTAAAAAATGAATGCATAACGAACATGCGGCGTCAGTTATTGGCGTTATCAATGGGTGCTACGGCGCCTCGGCACTGGCGACGGTGACCTTCGCTTCGACATATCGTTGGATGGTTGATGGTACTGAGGTCAGTACCGCAGCGGTTTAAGGAATTGAATCGCGCGATGCGGGCAAATACATTGCGCTGTTTGCTGTGCCGCACACCTATGCTGCCATCACCGATGCCTCGGAAGGTCTTGAGGTAGCTGTCTTAGACGGTGCCGCTGACTCTGATGGTGATGGGCAGATCCCAATGGAGCCTGAAGAGATTAATCGCCCCGAGTTTTCTAAACACTCTTCAGGCTCAGGAAATAGCGTTTTTCGAACTCTGCCGGCGACAGTTGGTTGTTGAAACCGTGCCGGCGTTTTGGGTTGTAGAACTTCTCGATGTAATCGAAAGCATCAGCGAGAGCATCCTGCCTGGTACTGTAGATCTTTCGCCTGATCTGCTCCCGCTTCAGCAGCTGGAAAAAGCTTTCGGCCACCGCATTGTCATGGCAGTTGCCACGTCGACTCATGCTGCCAGGCAACTTGTTGGCTTTCAGGAAGCTCTGCCAATCGCCGCCATTGAAATGACTACCCTGTCTGAAAGAATAATCGCCTCCTGCTCGGGTTTGCGCCACCAAACCGCCATCAGCAATGCATCGATAGCCAGATCGCTTGTCATCTGCGGCTTCATTGACCAGGCCATTACCCGCCGCGAAAACAGATCGATCAAGACCGCAAAAAATAACCAGCTCTCATCGGCGCGGATGTAGGTTATGTCCGTAACCGCCATCTTGTAGGGTTCGGTCGCATTGCATCGACGTTCAAGATGATTCTGGGAGGCCGCCGGAGGCTTGCCATCATAACTGCCCGGTCGACGCCGATACCCTGTCTGCGAGCGCAGTCCTTCCTGGCGCCTTAATCGAGCAACGCGATGTCTGCCTCACTGTTCTACAAGCTCACGCAGGTCGTCATGGATTTTGCGGTAACCATGGGCGCCAACGCTCTCTAATTAGGGGTGCTTGATTAACCCCAGCAGTCGCTGATCATCCTTAGCTCGTGCCGACTTCGGCTCAGCCAGCCAGGCGTAATAACCGCTGGCATGTACTTGAAGGGGCAGGCCCAGGTGACGAGCGGAATAGTCTGCGGATAGCTGAATTATGAGGGCGTACTTCAGCCGCACTCTTTGGCAAAGTACGCGGCGGCCTTTTTTAGGATGTCTCGCTCTTCGGACACACGCTTGAGTTCAGCGCGCAGGCGACGTAGCTCTGCGTGCTGATCATCCTCTTGCGCCCGCTGTTCTAGGGGCTTGCTGTAGCGCTTCATCCAGGCATACAGGCTGTGCGTCGACATGCCCAACGAGCCGCTACCTCAGCCATCGGCGGACCTCGCTCGCCTGTTTGACTGCTTCGATTTTGAATTCTTCGGGATAACGCGGGTTGCTCATGGCACCTCCTAATGAGCCGTATTAGGGCCTGGAGTGGTTTATGAAACTAGGGGTGATTCAGGAAATCCCTACGCTAAGTGAAGGGTTTGCTGGTCGGGTTTAAGAGGGGGAGGCGGCAAAATTGCTCCCATCAAAAATTAAACGACGGTACTCCCCCGGTGAAAGAAAAAAATCAGCTACGTCGATCTTGTGTAGCCCGCGATCAGATTAATGCCGCGAATTCTGAGTTTGCCAAGCGTAAGCGTAACTACCTGACGGCCAGCGTCATTCTTGCTGTATATGGCTGCGAGGCTTTAGCGATACCACTTGCTGCAGCCGCGACACGAATCGAAAGCTCGCAGCAAGTGACTGATTTTGCAGCAGAGAACTCATACCTGCTGTATTCCCCCCAGCAGGGAGAAACTCTTGCCAAAGTGGCGCAGCGCTTTAATGTAGAAGAATCCGCAATGGCGGCCTCGCGAGCTCAGGTGGCTGGCTACGGTTGGCTTGGGCGCGTGTGGCTGGTGCCTAAGCAGGCAACTGGCGAAGCGGCCCTTTATCCGGGCTATGTGCTTTATACCCTGAAGAAAGGCGAGCGCCTTGACTCGTTGGCGCTGCGTGTCAACCGCTCCGTTCGCGAGCTGGTTCGCCTCAATGCTCAGGTCATGGGCGACGCCGCAGCCGCTGGCTTGAAAGCTGGTGATGCAGTTGTGTTGCCTGCCCAGCAGGCAAAGGATTTTAAAGCGGTCGACGAGTTGGCTGAGCGCGAAAGTCGCGCATTCGAACAGCGCCTGGCGCAAGGCGTGTCGCGAGTCGCTCAAAGTTACACTGCCTCGCAGGATTCTGGCAGTGGTGTGTCGGCGAGTAATCTGCTTACGGAGCAGGCGGCCTCAAGTGCGAGCAGCGCTTTATCACAGGGTGTCGAGGAGTTCCTCAGTCCTCATGGTCGGGCGAAGGTTAATGTGCGCATCAATGCTGATACCAAAAATACCGACATTGAATTCGACTACCTTCATCCTCTGCTGGAAGGTAATGAGGACATCCTTTTTGGTCAGGTAGGTGCGCGCACCTTCGATGAGCGCCACATAGCAAACGTTGGTTTGGGGTATCGCAAACAGGTAAGCCGAGACCTGATCCTGGGTGCTAACGCCTTTGTTGACCAAGATTTCAGCAATAACCATACCCGCGGTGGCGTGGGTATTGAGGCTTGGACCGAAAAAGCTCGCCTGGCAGCCAACGCTTACGCTCCTTTGAGCGGTTGGAAAAAGTCAGGTCGGGATCATCTGAACACTAACCCAGAGCGTTTTGATCTGCTTGAGCGCGCGGCTTCCGGCTGGGATGTGCGGGCAGAAGTGGCATTGCCTGGTGCGCCCAAGTTGGCGGGTACAGCCAAATATTTCCAATGGAATGGTGAGGGGGTCGACGCCTTCGGTGGTGGTCAGCTGGAAAAGGACCCCAAGGGTTATAGCATCGGCGCCAAGTGGCAGCCGATTCCCCTCGTTGGATTTACCGCAGAGCACCAGAAAATTCATGGAGGCGATGGGCAGTGGCAGGTCGGGGCCAGCTTTACCTGGACCTTTGATCGCGAACTACAATCGCAACTTAATCCAGATAATGCAACAGCGCTCAAGCCATTGTCCGAGGCGCGTAAGGACTTTGTTCAGCGCGAATACAACGTAGTGCTGGACTATAAGCAGAAAGAGAAAAAAGTCGAACCACTGGAATTTGTGGTCAACACGTTAACTTTGTTTGCTCCGGCCTCTGATGCGAGCGCTGTTCGCCAACCGAGTCCAGCTCTGAAGGGAGTTCGGTCAAGTATGCCGATCACGTATGTCCAGGGTGGTATCGATTTTAGTGGTGGCGCAGCCTCGAGATCCACTCAGCTTGACACAACGGTTGATCCTGTTACTGGGCATGTTGATATCCCGCCGGGCATTAGTCCGCGAAGCGTGCACATAATTGCGCAAGAAATGGATAAAGGAGAGATTGTAAGGGAGGCCTCTTACACGTTGATACTCAATGCACCTATTGTCGAGCCGGAAGCGACTCCGATTGTTGATGTTACTGATATCAAGGGTGTGCTGCAGGTTGGCCAAACCCTGACTGGTGAGTACACCTTCGATGCCAACGGGGGCAACACCACTGATGCTTCGACCATGCAATGGAAAAACGGTGGTCATGCCGACACCGAC
>Ga0256889_1000248_pt1 | contig 14294 bp, 28 predicted proteins | sample MC6MC0512MT_FD_186338 | JGI IMG/M metagenome (GOLD analysis project Ga0256889, IMG submission 186338) | Metatranscriptome of enriched soil aggregate microbial communities from Iowa State University, Ames, United States - MC6-MC0512-MT... | ecosystem: Environmental > Terrestrial > Soil >...
ACCTCATCCGAAGAAATGCGCTCACATCTATGACTGATAACGGGTGCTCAATCCGTTCAGCGGATGAGGTACGTAGAGCTAGACCCAATGAAGGCAACAGACAGCCCCACCGATCGTAACACTCAGCTTTTAATATTGTCGTATAAATACTTGTACAAGAAGGGTGTGGCTGTGCGTAAGCCAGACACACCCCAAAAGGTCATTAAACTAGTTCAATCACTACGACTGGTGCGCCATCGCCACGGCGTGGGCCCATTTTCATGATTCGAGTATAACCGCCTTGACGGTCAGCATAACGTGGTGCCACTGTATCGAAAAGTTTTTGCAACGCGAACGTTTTCACTTCTTTGCCTTCTTCATCTTCGCTGATAATGACTTCACGGCGAATGAATTCAGCAGCCTGACGACGTGCGTGCAAGTCTCCACGCTTACCAAGAGTGATCATTTTTTCGACAACCGAACGCAATTCTTTTGCGCGGGCTTCAGTCGTTTGGATGCGCTCATGAATGATGAGGTCTGTCGCTAAGTCGCGAAGCATCGCTTTACGTTGTGAACTTGTGCGTCCAAGTTTTCTGTATCCCATAGAAGTTTCCCTCCCTCAATTTGATTCTTAATCTTCCGAGCGTAACCCTAGGTTTAACTCGTCCAATTTTGCCTTCACTTCTTCAAGTGATTTGCGGCCAAGATTTCGCACTTTCATCATTTCATCCTCTGACTTGTTGGCAAGTTCGAGAACTGTATTGATGCCTGCACGTTTCAGGCAGTTGTAAGAACGAACAGAAAGGTCAAGCTCTTCAATCGTCATCTCAAGGACTTTTTCCTTCTGGTCTTCTTCTTTTTCTACCATGATTTCTGCAGTCTGTGCTTCGTCAGTCATACCGACAAATATGTTCAGGTGCTCCGTCAGGATTTTGGCTCCGAGCGAAACAGCTTCTTTCGGACCGATGCTGCCATCTGTCCAAATGTCAAACGTCAACTTGTCAAAGTTTGTACTCTGACCGACCCTTGTATTCTCAACTTGGAAATTGACGCGTGAAACTGGAGTGTAAATAGAGTCGATCGGAATTACACCAATCGCAAGATCCTCACGTTTGTTTTGATCAGAAGGTGCATAGCCTCGTCCACGAACAGCATACATGCGCATACGTAGATGACCGTTCTTGCCAAGTGTTGCGATATGAAGATCCGGGTTCAATACTTCGACATCACTATCGTGTGTAATATCGGCAGCAGTGACAACACCTTCACCCTTCACATCTATTTCAATCACTTTTTCATCATCTGAATAGATTTTGAGAGCAAGTTTCTTCACATTCAAAATAATTGTTGCTACGTCTTCGACGACACCTTCAATTGTAGAGAATTCATGAAGAACTCCGTCGATCTGGATAGATGTAACGGCAGCTCCAGGCAATGAGGAAAGAAGTACGCGGCGCAAAGAATTCCCTAACGTATTTCCGTATCCACGCTCCAATGGTTCGATAATAAACTTACCGAATTTGGAATCTTCGTTGATCATAACAGTTTCAATCTTCGGTTTCTCAATCTCGATCATTCATTTACCCTCCTTCAAAACGTCTAATATATAGGCCGTTCCATATTGAAATCGATTAGTATAGACAGCAAATTGCAATCACACAATTCATTTTTGCCAAAAATTGTGTTTCTCAATCAATTGGAGAACAAACCTTTATACACGACGACGTTTTGGCGGGCGGCAACCGTTGTGTGGTACCGGTGTAACGTCTCTGATTGCAGTAACTTCAAGACCTGCAGCTTGGAGTGAACGGATTGCCGCTTCACGACCTGCTCCTGGACCTTTTACAGTAACTTCTAAAGATTTCAAACCATGTTCCATAGATGCTTTTGCAGCTGTTTCAGCAGCCATTTGAGCAGCAAATGGAGTTGATTTACGGGAACCTCTAAAACCTAGTGCACCTGCACTTGACCAAGATAGTGCATTCCCGTGGCTGTCAGTAATCGTTACGATTGTATTGTTGAACGTCGAACGGATATGTGCGATACCAGTTTCAATATTCTTTTTTACACGACGTTTACGAGTTTGTTGTTTACGTGCCATGTTAAGAAAACCCTCCCTTACTTATTATTTCTTCTTATTCGCAACTGTCCGCTTAGGACCTTTACGAGTACGAGCATTGTTTTTCGTGTTTTGTCCACGTACAGGCAATCCACGACGATGACGGATTCCACGGAAGCTACCGATCTCCATCAAACGTTTGATGTTAAGTGAAGTTTCACGACGAAGGTCCCCTTCAACTTTCAAACCATCGATTTGCTCACGGATTTTATCAAGTTCTGCATCAGTAAGATCGCGAACGCGAGTCTCTTCTGAAATTCCAGCGTTAGCCAAAATCTTTTGTGCAGTAGTCTTACCGATACCAAAAATATATGTCAATGAAATGACTACGCGCTTATCGCGCGGTACGTCTACACCAGCAATACGTGCCATATAGATTGTGCACCTCCCTTTGAATTAGCCTTGTCTTTGTTTGTGTTTAGGATTTTCACAGATTACCATTACTCGGCCGCGTCTGCGAATAACTTTGCATTTTTCGCAGATCGGTTTTACAGATGGCCTTACTTTCATCTTACCCAACCTCCTTCAATATTCCGGAGTTGCAAAAGTTTATTTGAAACGGTATGTGATACGACCGCGTGTTAAATCATAAGGCGAAAGTTCCAGTGTCACTTTGTCGCCTGGCAGGATACGGATAAAGTGCATACGGATCTTGCCTGATACATGCGCAAGAATCGTATGGCCATTCTCCAACTCCACCTTGAACATCGCGTTCGGCAACGTTTCGACTACGGTTCCTTCAACTTCAATTACATCGTCCTTCGCCATCAATCCTGTCTCCCTTCTATATCCAATAAAGGTCCTAACCATCTAGCGGCAGCAGTCGCCTTCAAAGCTCCTTCAACATATGTCCGGATTGCATGAGTGATGTTTCGAAAGACGTCTGTCGCATTTCGTTTCCCGTAAGTCAGTCCCCGACTATTGTTGTGGAATATCGCATCGGAATAGACACGACCGACAGGATTGCCGTGGTGGAACCCAGTATTCGTTTTGTCCTTTTCGACAAATACATTATAGCTACCTGAAGGGCAGAATGCATTTGATTCGATCTTGAAGCGAATCACTTTTGGGCTCTTACCAGTTCCTATACCGGGCACCATATGCTTTTGCAGCTCGTTAATCGTACTTTCCGTGCAGCAAATGCTGCCATTATAGAAGGCGTGCATGATTGTGCCCGGAAAGGGTCACTGTGCGCTTTCGCTAAGGATTGCGTCCAAATCTTTAAAAACGTCATTGATGTCCTGCTGACCATCAATATTAGCCAGCACGCCTTTCGCATCGTAAAATGCCAAGAGCGGTACTGTTTGGTTCATATTTACTTCCAGACGGTTCGTGACAGTTTCCGGATTGTCATCCGCTCGCTGATAAAGTTCCCCGCCATCCTTGTCACAAACGCCATCCACTTTAGGTGGATTAAACTGCAAATGATAGGATGTGCCGCATACTTTGCATATTCTGCGACCGGTCAATCTTGCGATAAGTTCTTCTGTTTCTACCTTGATGTTCAGAACATGTTCTATTTTCCGTCCCATGTCAGCAAGAAGCTGATCCAACGCCTCAGCTTGAGGCACCGTGCGAGGAAAACCATCCAATAGGAAGCCTTTTTCGCAATCCGATTTGCTTAATCGTTCACGAACGATTCCGATCGTCACTTCATCAGGTACTAGAGCACCTTGATCCATGAACGACTTTGCTTTGACTCCAAGTTCCGTGCCTTCTGCTATGGCAGCACGGAACATATCGCCTGTAGAAATATGAGGGATTTCGTACTTTTCGACAATTTTGTCGGCCTGTGTACCTTTTCCGGCTCCAGGCAGACCCATTAATACGATATTCATACGTCTTGCCCTCCATCCATATTACACCGTAATAAGAAAAACTATACGGGATTTATTTCATGAAGCCTTTGTAATGCCGTTTCACAAGTTGGGATTCCAATTGCTTCATCGTTTCAAGGGCAACCCCGACGACGATCAGCAAGCTTGTTCCGCCAATCTGTGCAGATTGTGGAAGATTCGCCAAGTTAATGAAGAAAATCGGCATGACTGCAACGACAGCAAGGAAGATCGAGCCGACGAATGTCAGTCTGTACAAAGTGCTAGTCAAATATTTTTGAGTGTTTTGTCCTGGACGAATGCCCGGGATATATGCACCTTGCTTTTTCAAGTTGTCCGCCATATTTTCCGGATTCACCTGGATGAATGCGTAGAAGTAGGTGAACGCGAGGATCAATGCGACGTAAATAACCATTCCGACCGGTTGTGTGTAATCGAATGTCCGGGTAATGAACTTCGTTACACTATTTTCACCGAAAAATGCTGCCAATTGCTGTGGTGTTATAAAGAACGCCACTGCGAAGATCACAGGAATGACCCCAGCTGCATTAAGTTTCAACGGTAAATGTGTTTGTTGGCCAGCCGCGGTTTGCGTCCGTCCCGTCACACGTTTTGCGTATTGAATCGGAATTTTACGAAGCGCCTCTTGTACATACACGACACCTGCGATGATTGCTATGATGACAATCAATAGAAGTGCCATCGTTGCAATACGGATGAATAGCAGGTCGCCTGCATCTTGGATCTGAGTCACATACAATTGGTTAACCGCATTCGGGATACCCGCAGCGATACCAGCAAAGATGATGATGGAAATACCATTGCCAACACCTTTGGCAGTAATCTGTTCACCAAGCCATAACAAGAATGAAGTACCTGCAGTCAAGACGATTGCGATAACGATGTATGTGGAGATTCCTTCGTCTTTTACTAGCGTGCCGCCAAACATTTGGTTAAAACCGAAAGACATGGCGATCGCTTGGATAAAAGCGAGGACTACAGTGAAATAACGTGTGAACTGGGCAAGTTTACGTCTTCCGACATCCCCTTGCTTCGCCCACTCCGTAAATTTTGGAACAACATCCATCTGCAATAATTGCACGATGATGGATGCAGTGATGTATGGCATGATTCCCATTGCAAAAATGGAGAACTTAGCTAATGCCCCACCACCAAATGTGTTTAAGAAACCGATAAATTGGTTATTGGTTTGTTGTAAAGCAGTTGCATCAACGTTCGGAACGGGAATGAAAGTTCCCAGTCTGAAAACGATGAGCACCAACAGTGTGAAAATGATTTTAGACCTTATATCTCTAACGCGCATAAAGTTGGAGATTGTCTGAAACATTATACCACCTCGGCTTGCCCGCCCGCTTTCTCGATTGCTTCTTTTGCGGAAGCAGAGAATTTATGAGCTTTGACAGTGATCTTTTTCTCAAGAGTCCCATTACCAAGAATCTTAATACCGGATTTTTCATTGCTCACAATTCCTGTTTCAATTAGCAATTCAGGCGTTACTTCCGTACCTTCTTCGAAACGGTTAAGTGTTTCAAGATTAACAATCGCATATTCCTTACGATTGATGTTCGTGAATCCACGCTTCGGAAGACGTTGGAATAGTGGAAGCTGTCCACCCTCGAATCCAAGACGGACACCGCCGCCTGAACGAGCTTTTTGCCCTTTATGACCTTTACCGGAAGTTTTACCAGTACCGGAACCGATACCACGACCAATACGTTTACGTGATCTACGTGCACCTTCGGCTGGTTTCAATTCATGTAATTTCATCTAATCGGCACCTCCTTATATCGAAATTGTGGATTATTGTTCTTTAACAGTAACCAAGTGGCTTACTTTGTTGATCATGCCGCGGATTGCGACGTTATCTTCATGTTCAACCGTTTGGTTTAATTTGCGTAGGCCTAATGCTTCGACTGTTTTGCGTTGTGCCGGTTTCGCACCGATCACACTTTTAGTAAGGGTGATTTCAAGTTTGTTTGCCATTGTAATTTCCCCCCTTAACCTAACAGTTCTTCTACGGATTTACCGCGCAATTTCGCTACATCTTCTGCGCGTTTCAAGCTCTTGAGCCCTTCAATTGTTGCACGGACCATGTTGATCGGTGTGCTGGAACCCAATGATTTTGAAAGGATATCCGTGATTCCTGCAAGTTCAAGTACCGCACGGACAGGTCCGCCAGCGATAACTCCTGTACCAGGTGCTGCAGGTTTGATAAGGATTTGACCAGCACCGAAGCGTCCAAGCACTTCGTGTGGTGTTGTTCCTTGTACCATTGGCACTTGAATCAAGTTCTTTTTCGCATCTTCGATTGCTTTACGGATCGCGTCAGGCACCTCTTGTGCTTTACCAGTACCAAAGCCGACACGGCCGTTCTTATCTCCGACTACGACAAGTGCAGTAAAACGGAAACGACGTCCACCTTTAACCACTTTAGCTACACGGTTAATCGTAACTACGCGTTCTTCGAATTCACTTTTAATCTGATCATTACGACGCATGAAATATGTCCCTCCTTCTTAATTAAAATTCAAGTCCATTTTCGCGTGCTGCGTCCGCAAGAGCTTTGACACGGCCGTGAAATAGGTATCCGCCACGGTCAAACACAACTGACTTGACGTCTTTTTCAACCGCTCTTTTCGCGATCATTTCGCCGACTTTAGCTGCTGCTTCTGCATTTGCTTTGGAGTCCGAACCGAACTCTTTATCCATAGTGGAAGCACTTGCAATCGTAACGCCATTCATATCATCGATCAATTGTGCATAAATATGTTTATTTGAACGGTAAACATTCAAACGTGGACGCTCAGCAGATCCGCTGATTTTCGTACGCACACGTGCGTGACGTTTTTTACGTACAGCGTTCTTATCTTGTTTTGTGATCATCGTGGTCACTCCTTCCGGATGCCTTAAGCGGCATTATTTACCTGTTTTTCCTTCTTTGCGGCGGATAATTTCGCCTTCGTACTTAATCCCTTTACCTTTGTAAGGCTCTGGTGGACGTACTTGTCTGATGTTGGATGCAAGAGCTCCAACGCGTTCTTTGTTGATGCCGCGAACAATGATTTTTGTGTTGGAAGGAACCTCAACTTGAACTCCTTCTTCTGGTGTGAACTCGACAGGATGTGAATATCCTACGTTCAATACAAGTTTCTGTCCTTGCAGCTGTGCACGGTACCCTACCCCGACAAGCTCAAGTGAACGTTCGAAGCCTTGTGATACACCAAGAATCATGTTGTTAAGCAGTGAACGAGTTGTTCCGTGGATGGAACGGTGTTCTTTCGAATCAGTCGGGCGCACCAATGTGATGACATTGCCTTCTTGTTCGATTTTAATATCAGTGTTAAATGTATTTGTAAGTTCGCCTTTAGGTCCTTTAACGGTAACGTGGTTGTCAGCTGTAATAGTGACCGTTACGTTTTCAGGCACCTCAATCGGCTTTTTGCCAATACGAGACATTCAATTGCACCTCCATTCTTTTGTTGCGGATTACCAAACGTAAGCTACGACTTCTCCGCCTACTTGTTTTGCACGTGCTTCCTTGTCAGTAAGGAGACCGTGTGATGTGGATACGAGGGCGATACCTAGACCATTCAAAACTTTAGGAACTTCATTTGTTTTTGCGTAAACACGAAGACCAGGTTTTGAAATACGTTTAAGACCAGTGATAACACGCTCGTTGTTTTGACCATATTTAAGGAAGATGCGGATGATGCCTTGTTTGCTGTCTTCCACGTATTCGACGTCGCGTACGAAACCTTCACGCTTCAAGATTTCAGCGATTTCTTTTTTCATATTTGAAGCAGGTACCTCAAGCTTCTCGTGGCGAACCATGTTCGCGTTACGGATGCGTGTAAGCATATCTGCGATCGGATCACTCATTGTCATTCCATTAACCTCCTTCCCAAGTTAGGGGATTACCAGCTAGCTTTTTTGACGCCAGGAATTTGTCCCTTGTATGCAAGTTCGCGGAAACAAATACGGCAAAGTTTGAATTTACGATATACGGAGTGCGGACGACCACAGCGCTCGCAACGTGTATATTCTTGTACTTTGAACTTTGGCGTACGTTTCTGTTTAGCGATCATTGATTTTTTAGCCACGTTTTCGCCTCCCTTTTACTTTACTTTTGGAACGGCATGCCGAACTGCGTTAACAACTCGCGTGCTTCTTCATCTGTGTTAGCAGTCGTAACGATGACGATATCCATTCCGCGTACTTTTGATACTTTATCGTAGTCAATTTCAGGGAAAATAAGTTGTTCTTTCACACCTAGTGTGTAGTTGCCGCGACCATCGAATGCTTTTTTAGAAACACCACGGAAGTCACGTACACGAGGAAGTGAAACAGAGATCAACTTGTCTAGGAATTCATACATGCGATCGCCGCGTAGTGTCACTTTCGCTCCAATCGGCATTCCTTCACGAAGACGGAATCCAGCGATTGATTTCTTTGCCTTTGTAACAACCGGTTTTTGACCGGAAATGATTGTTAAATCTTCAACTGCGGCATCCAATGCCTTTGAGTTTTGAACAGCGTCGCCAACACCCATGTTGATGACGATTTTCTCCACTTTCGGTACTTGCATGACGGACTTATATTCAAACTTGCCCATAAGAGCAGGTGTGACTTCTTTTATAAATTTATCTTTCAGACGGCTCATTCTAAAGAACCTCCCTTCTTCAAGAGATTAGTTTTTTTCTTTAAGTTCTTTTTTGCTTAGTTCGTCAATTACTTCACCGGATTTTTTAGCAACACGGTACTTGATACGGTATGTTTTACCGTTCTCAGTTTTCTCTTCGAACTTGTAACCGATGCGAGTAGGTTCACCCGATTTTGGATCGATTAGCATTACGTTAGAGACGTGGATTGCCGCTTCTAGGCTAACAATTCCTCCTTGAGGATTTGCTTGGTTCGGTTTTGTATGCTTTTTGACGATGTTCACACCTTCAACAAGAACGCGCTCTTTGCTTGGGTGTACTGAGAGGATGACGCCAGTTTTACCTTTGTCTTTCCCAGAGATAACTTTTACTTTATCGCCTTTTTTAACGTGCATTTGATCGCACCTCCTTGATTGGCACTGTCATGTGATTAAAGAACTTCTGGAGCTAGTGAAATGATCTTCATGAAATTGCTGTCGCGAAGTTCGCGGGCAACTGGTCCGAAAATACGAGTTCCACGTGGGCTCTTGTCATCACGGATGATTACACATGCGTTTTCGTCGAACGTAATGTAGGAGCCATCTTTACGACGCACTCCGCTTTTCGTGCGGACGATTACAGCTTTGACTACGTCACCTTTCTTGACAACGCCGCCTGGTGTTGCTTTCTTGACTGTAACAACGACGATATCGCCGATATTAGCAGTTTTACGTCCAGTACCACCAAGTACCTTGATCGTTAAAACTTCACGAGCGCCTGAATTGTCGGCAACTTTCATACGAGTTTCCTGTTGAATCATTGAGGCTACCTCCTTCCGGAAATTGATTTCCGAACGTTATTAGATGATGACCGCTTTTTCGACTACTTCGATGAGGCGGAAACGTTTTGTTGCTGATAATGGGCGAGTTTCCATAATGCGAACGATATCGCCAATTTTAGCTTCGTTCAGTTCATCATGTGCCTTTAATTTCTTCGAATACTTTACACGCTTGCCGTATAAAGAATGCTTTTTGTGTGTCTCTACCATTACGGTAACCGTTTTATCCATTTTGTCGGATACAACACGGCCTGTATATACTTTGCGCTGGTTACGCTCAGTCATGGCTGCAACCTCCTTCATCAGTTATTTGCACTGATCTCTCTTTGACGTATTACAGTTTTCATGCGCGCAATCGATTTGCGTACTTCACGAATGCGTGCAGTGTTTTCTAATTGTCCTGTCGCTAATTGGAAGCGAAGGTTGAAAAGCTCTTCTTTCAGTGATTTCACTTTTTGCTCGATTTCTGCAGTTGTTAAGTCACGGATTTCATTAGCTTTCATTAGACTCACCACCAATTTCTTCACGTTTTACAAACTTGCTCTTTACAGGCAGTTTGTGAGATGCGAGTCGAAGTGCTTCACGTGCAATCTCTTCAGATACACCTGCAATCTCAAACATCACTCGACCAGGCTTCACTACTGCTACCCAGCCTTCTACAGCACCTTTACCGGAACCCATCCGGACTTCAAGAGGCTTTTTCGTATATGGTTTATGCGGGAAAATATTGATCCATACTTTACCGCCACGCTTCATGTAACGTGTCATTGCAATACGGGCAGATTCGATTTGACGGTTTGTAATCCAGCCTGATTCAGTCGCTTGGATACCAAATTCACCGAATTGAACAGTTGCGCCGCCTTTTGTCGTTCCGCGCATTTTACCACGGAATACACGACGGTGTTTAACGCGTTTAGGCATTAACATATTAGTTGCCTCCTTCCTCAGAGTTCTTCTTCACTGGAAGGACTTCTCCCCGGTAGATCCATACTTTAACGCCAAGCTTACCATAAGTTGTGTCAGCTTCTGCATGCGCATAATCAATGTCAGCACGTAATGTATGGAGAGGAACAGTTCCTTCGCTGTAATGTTCCGCACGTGCGATGTCAGCACCGCCAAGACGTCCGGATACTTGAGTTTTGATACCTTTAGCTCCCGCACGGATAGTCCGTTGGATCGCTTGTTTTTGAGCACGACGGAAAGATACACGGCTTTCCAATTGGCGTGCGATTGACTCAGCAACCAATTTCGCATCAAGGTCAGCGCGCTTGATTTCTACGATATTGATGTGAACACGCTTGCCAGTGATTTCGTTCAGCTGTTTACGAAGTGCTTCGACTTCTGAACCGCCTTTACCGATCACCATACCCGGCTTCGCAGTGTGAATAGTTATGTTAACACGCTTTGCTGCACGTTCGATTTCCACTTTGGAAAGCGCTGCGTCAACTAGACGTTTCTCGATATACTCACGGATTTTCAAGTCTTCATGCAAAAGATCCGCATAGTCTTTACCTGCAAACCATTTCGAATCCCAGTCACGAATGATACCAACCCGTAAACCATTAGGATGTACTTTTTGACCCACGAATTATCCCTCCTTCTTTTCGGATACCACTACAGTGATGTGGCTAGTACGCTTGTTGATCGCACTTGCACGACCTTGTGCACGCGGACGGAAACGTTTCATTGTCGGACCTTCGTCAACGAATACTTCGCTTACGACTAGGTTTTCGACGTCCATTTCATAGTTATGTTCAGCATTTGCGATAGCTGATTGTAGTACCTTTTCTACAACCGGAGATGCCGCTTTAGGCGTCAGGCGTAGAATCGCGACAGCTTCACCGATTTTCTTGCCCCGGATAAGATCAACGACCAAACGGACTTTGCGAGGAGCAATACGGACTGTGCGGGCAGTAGCTTTTGCTTGTTGCATCAGAAATTCCTCCTCTCAATTAGCGTTTAGTTTTCTTATCGTCGGCACCATGACCTTTGTATGTGCGCGTAGGTACGAATTCGCCCAATTTGTGACCAACCATATCTTCAGTCACATAGACAGGTACGTGTTTGCGTCCGTCGTATACTGCAATCGTCAATCCGATGAAAGACGGGAAGATTGTAGAACGGCGTGACCAAGTTTTGATTACCTGTTTTTTTGCTGCGTCTTTTTGTGCATCGACCTTTTTCAAGAGATGATCATCTGCAAAAGGTCCTTTTTTCAAGCTGCGGCCCATGTCGAAACCTCCCTCCGTGATTGTACTACGGCCCAGTCATTGAACCGCAGTGCTATCACATTATTTTTTACGACGACGAACGATAAGTTTGTCGGATTTGTTGTTTTTCTTACGAGTCTTGTAACCAAGAGCTGGCTTGCCCCAAGGTGTAACTGGGCTCGGACGGCCGATTGGCGTACGTCCTTCACCACCACCGTGTGGGTGATCGTTCGGGTTCATGACAGATCCACGGACAGTTGGGCGCTTGCCTAACCAACGTGAACGTCCTGCTTTACCGATGTTGATCAATTCATGTTGTTCATTTCCGACTTGACCGATTGATGCGCGGCAAGTAGATAGAACCATGCGAACTTCACCAGATTGCAAACGGATGATGACATATTTGCCTTCACGACCGAGCAATTGAGCTGATGTACCTGCAGAACGGACCAATTGTCCACCTTTACCAGGCTTCAATTCGATGTTATGGATTGTAGAACCCATTGGGATGTTTTCTAGTGGAAGTGCATTTCCTACACGGATATCAGCTTCCGGTCCAGACATTACTGTCATGCCTACTTCAAGACCTTTTGGTGCTAGGATGTAACGTTTTTCTCCATCCGCATAGTTGATCAATGCGATGTTAGCAGAACGGTTTGGATCGTATTCGATCGTAGCAACGCGTCCTGGAATGCCATCTTTCCGTCGTTGGAAATCGATGACACGGTATTGGCGCTTGTGGCCGCCACCTTGGTGACGAACAGTCATCCTACCTTGGTTGTTACGTCCGCCTTTACGCTTAAGTGGTTCAAGCAATGATTTTTCCGGCTTGTCTGTCGTGATGTCAGAGAAGTCGGAGCTAGTCATGTTACGACGTCCGTTGGAGGTAGGTTTGTATTTCTTAATCGCCATTTGTGTTCCCTCCTTCGTTTAATTACGTATCAATTACATTTCAAAAAGTTCGATGTCTTTGGAGTCTGCTGTCAACGTAACGATCGCTTTGCGACGCTTGTTTGTGTATCCAGCATGTTTGCCCATACGCTTGAACTTACCTTTGTAGTTCTGGACGTTGACTTTTGCCACTTTCACGCCGAAGATTTCTTCAACAGCTTGTTTTACATGCGTTTTGTTAGCGCGTGTATTCACTTCGAAAGTGTATTTTTTAAACTCCATTTGTTCAGAAGAACGCTCGGTAATGACCGGACGTTTTAATACATCACGTGCTTCCATTAACCAAGCACCTCCTCTAATTTTTCAACTGCACCTTTTGTGATGACTAGCTTGTCATGAGAGACAAGGTCAAGAACGTTGATGCCGTTTGCAGTAACTACGCTGATTCCAGGGATGTTACGAGCGGACAAAGCCACTGTTTCATCAAGATCAGCTGTTACGAACAATGCTTTTCTTTCGATTGAAAGATTTTCAAGTACTTTTACAAATTCCTTAGTTTTAGGGCCGTCGAATGCAAGACCTTCCAATACGATGATTTCTTCATCGCGCACTTTTGTAGATAGTGCTGAAAGAAGTGCTAAACGGCGAACTTTCTTAGGAAGTTTGTAGCTGTAGCTTCTTGGAGTAGGACCGAATACGATACCGCCTCCACGCCATTGTGGTGAACGGATGGACCCTTGACGAGCACGTCCTGTTCCTTTTTGGCGCCATGGTTTACGACCACCGCCGGCTACTTCCGCGCGTGTTTTTACTTTGTGGTTCCCTTGGCGCAAAGATGCGCGTTGTTGAACCAAAGCTTCAAATAGTACAGCTTCGTTCGGCTCGATTCCGAAGATTGCTTCGTTTAACTCGATGTCGCCGACTGAAGATCCTGTCTGATTTAGTACGGATACTTTAGGCATTCTTATTTCCTCCTTCCTTTAGAAATTAGTTCCCTTTAATAGCAGTTTTCACTTGGATAAGTGATTTACGTGCTCCTGGAACGTTACCTTTTACAAGCAACAAGTTACGCTCAGCGTCAACTCGTACGATTTCAAGGTTTTGAATAGTGATTGTCTTCCCGCCAGTGCGTCCTGGTAGTTTCATACCTTTGAATACACGTTGTCCGTCCACTGCACCTAGTGAACCTGGTTTGCGGTGGAAACGGGAACCGTGGCTCATTGGCCCGCGGGAATGTCCGTGGCGTTTGATAACACCTTGGAACCCTTTACCTTTTGATACTCCTGTAATATCAACGATATCGCCTTCAGCGAACGCGTCAACTTTGACTTCCTGACCAACTTCGTACCCTGAAGCGTCTCCGCGGAATTCGCGAATGAAGCGCTTAGGAGTCGTTTCAGCTTTCGCAACATGGCCTTTTTCAGGTTTATTTGCAAGCTTTTCACGTTTGTCTTCGAATCCAAGCTGGATTGCTTCGTAGCCGTCCGTCTCAACTGTCTTCTTTTGAAGAACAACGTTTGGAGCAGCTTCAATCACAGTTACTGGGATCAAATCGCCGTTTTCAGCAAAGATTTGCGTCATACCGACTTTTCTTCCTAAGATTCCTTTGGTCATTTGTCACACCTCCTGAAATAGTTTGTTTTGTATTGGTAAGATTAAAGTTTGATTTCGATGTCTACGCCTGACGGTAAGTCAAGTTTCATCAATGCATCGACAGTTTGCGGTGTCGGATTGACGATATCGATTAGACGTTTATGCGTACGC
>Ga0256889_1000252_pt1 | contig 14243 bp, 9 predicted proteins | sample MC6MC0512MT_FD_186338 | JGI IMG/M metagenome (GOLD analysis project Ga0256889, IMG submission 186338) | Metatranscriptome of enriched soil aggregate microbial communities from Iowa State University, Ames, United States - MC6-MC0512-MT... | ecosystem: Environmental > Terrestrial > Soil >...
CTCGCCCCTTGGTTTTGTGGCTGGTTAGTCCGGCCTTCCCTTGAAAGTGGTTCATGTTTTTGTCCGTTTTCCGAAAAGAAATCTGGTTCGAGACAATCTCGGAGTGCGATTCCTTGTTAGTATTCGAGCGTTTGCCCGGAGGGTTTGACCTGACCCTCGGGCCACTGCATCTCATCATCGAAAACCGAAAGGATCACCGTAATGTCCCGCCCTCCCTTCGAGGTGGACCGCACCGCGATCAACAAGTTGATGCGGATTCTGGACACGTTCCGTCAGGCGTACCCAGGAATGACAGCGGACCAAGCAATGACGCTTCTGTGGATCGCCTCCGAGCCTGATAACACCCAGATCGCCATCGCTGACATGGCTGGCATGAGCCGGCCGGCCATCTCCCGTCACGTCGAGGTCCTCGGGCCGCCCCGCACCAAGCTGGGCAAGCAAGTCGGGGCCGACCTCGTGACCAACGACTACGCCGACGATGACCATCGCAAGAAGATTCTTCGCCTGACCCCTGCCGGCGAGAAGCTGGTCAAGTCCATCCAACACCTACTGAAGTAACGGAGGCTCTATGCCCATCACCCCTCGGGGAAGCGCGTTCATGGTCTCGCACGGGTCCGGCAAGGACCGCGTTCGGATCACCAAGAAGACGATGGCCGAAGCCGAGGCGCTCCTGGCGCAGCTCGAACAGGCCGAAAAGGATAAGGCGGCTGCGCTGGTCGCGGCGGCCACCCGAGGGGACCCCACGAAGACGCTGCAAGACGCCTTCGACCGGACCTATCGGGAGAAGTGGAAGAACTCCAAGGGCGAACGCACCACGGTGCTGAACGCAAAGCAGATGCTCGCCCTTTTGGGCACCGATACTCTCGTGACCGAGATTGACTCGGATGCGATAGCGGACGCCCTCAACGCCCTGGAGGACGGTGATGACGACACGGACGGCAACTCGGCCGCCACCGTCAACAAGAAGCTCGCGGCCCTGAACGTGATGCTGAAGGGTTGCGTGGATCGCGGGTGGCTCAAGCACGCGCCCCACACGAAGCGCCGCAAGGAAGGCAACCGGCGCACCTTCTGGTACTCCGAAGACGACGAACGCGAGATGCTCGCCGCCTGCTACCGCCTGGGCCTCCCCGAGCTGGCCGACTGGATCACCTTCGGGATCGATTCGGGCATGCGCCGGTCGGAGATGCTGCGCCTCAAGACCGTGGACTGCTTCGACCGCCAAATCCGACTCCACAACGGCCAGACGAAGAACGATCACGGGCGGGTCATCCCAACCACCGACCTGGCCGAGGCGATCATCCAGAAGGCACGCGACAAGGGCCACGAGCGGGTGTTTCAGGGCATGACGCAGGCCATCCTAAGGAGCCAGTGGGATTCCCTGCGGGCGTGCCTGAAGAAGGAGGAGGACCCCAAATACATCGTCCACGTCCTGCGCCATACGTGCGCCACGCGGCTCGCCATCGGTGGTGCCACGGCGCCCCAGATCATGGCCTTCATGGGCCACAAGGCGATTCAAACGTCGATGATCTACATCCACCTCACGGGGCACAACCTGACGGGCGTGGCGGACCTCCTGAAGCGGACCCCTGCGCCGCGTCCAGAACTGAAGGTCGTTGGGGGCTAGAGGCGCTCACTCCCGTGGTAGCCCTCTAGGGTCTCCCGAGCGGGCACCAGCACCCATGTTTGTGCGTGGTCAGTGAAGCCCCCAATGCCATCCTCGATCCGCTCGATACCGCTGTAGCTCCAGAAGTCCACGCTCATCTTTATCGGCTGCGCATCCCACAGGGGCGGGGGCGCCGGCTCCTTCCGGTCGAGCATCAGCATGCGCCCCACTATCCCGTAACGATGCAGCGCGTGGAGGTGCTCGGTGTCCAACAGGAAGAATCCTCGGAAAGGCCGCAACCGCCCTCGCTGCCACCCAGGGATGAGCCGACCGCTTTCGCGGGACCTCACCATGTCCATGACCTGCATTCCACTCATACTGTATAAATATACAGCTCAGACACCCTCTTTGCCCGCCCTTCGCGGGCTTTCTTTTTTGCTGCGGGCACAGAGCTGACACACGCTCGAATTCGAGTTCATCTCGATGTCAATCCAAATTTCACCCCTTTCCCAATAATTCAAAGGAGCTTCGCATGTGGATTTACTCTCGATGTCGAGACGATTAAGGGAAAAAAGAAGCCAAAACAGTGGCTTTTAAGTCCGATGTGTCTACCAATTTCACCATCCGGGCCCCGGGTTGAATGACGACGATACCCCAAACGAAACGAGCCCCGTCAACGTGGTTGGCGGGGCCTGGTGTATCGACGCTGGATTCAACGGGAGAAGTGTGGAGGCGCGATCCGGAGTCGAACCGGACTAGACGGATTTGCAATCCGTTGCATAACCGCTTTGCTATCGCGCCACGCAGAAAAACGAAATCGAACTAGCGAAAAAAAGGGAAGCTGTTGCTTCCCTTTTTCAAAACTGGAGCGGGAAAAGAGTCTCGAACTCTCGACCTCAACCTTGGCAAGGTTGCGCTCTACCAACTGAGCTATTCCCGCGTTTCGAGCCTTGAATTATAGACCAGATTTTCGGGGTTTCGCAAGGCGAGCCCCCGAATTTCATGATCGTGTCGTTCAGTGCTTGACCGAGCCTTCCGATGCCTGCGACTCGCGCTGCTTCGCGATCTCGGCCACGGCCGCCGCCGAGGCCGCGACCTCCTCGTCGGACAGCGGCGTGGGCTGCTTCTCGAGCGCGATCTCGAGCACCTTGTCGATCCACTTGACCGGCACGATCTCGAGGCCGTTCTTCACGTTCTCGGGAATGTCCTGCAGGTCCTTGGCGTTCTCCTCGGGGATCAGCACCGTCTTGATGCCGCCGCGCAGGGCCGCCAGCAGCTTTTCCTTCAGGCCGCCGATCGCCGTGACCTCGCCGCGCAGCGTGATCTCGCCGGTCATCGCCACATCGGCGCGCACCGGGATGCCCGTGAGCGCCGACACGAAGGCCGTGGTCATCGCCGCGCCCGCGCTCGGGCCGTCCTTGGGCGTGGCGCCGTCGGGCACGTGGATGTGGATGTCGCGCTTCTCGAACACCTCGTCCTTGATGCCCAGGCGGCGCGAGCGGCTGCGCACCACGGTGCGCGCGGCCTCGACCGATTCCTTCATCACGTCGCCCAGCGAACCGGTGCGGCTGATCACGCCCTTGCCGGGCATGGTCACGGCCTCGATCGTCAGCAGATCGCCGCCGACCTCGGTCCATGCGAGGCCGACCACCTGGCCGACCTGGTTCTGCTTCTCGGCCAGGCCGAAGGTGAACTTGCGCACGCCGAGGAAGTCGTTGAGGTTCTCGCCCGTGACCACGACCTGGGGCGTCATCTGCTTGAGCAGCAGGCCCTTGACCACCTTGCGGCAGATCTTCGAGAGCTCGCGCTCGAGCGAACGCACGCCGGCTTCGCGCGTGTAGTAGCGCACGATGTCGCGCACGGCCTCCTCGGTGACGAGCAGTTCCTCTTCCTTCACGCCGTTGTTCTTCAGCTGCTTGGGCAGCAGGTACTTGATCGCGATGTTGGTCTTCTCGTCCTCGGTGTAGCCCGAGAGGCGGATGACTTCCATGCGGTCCAGCAGCGCCGGCGGGATGTTCATCGAGTTCGAGGTGGCGACGAACATGACGTCGCTCAGGTCGAAGTCGACTTCCACGTAGTGGTCGCCGAAGGTGTGGTTCTGCTCGGGGTCGAGCACCTCGAGCAGTGCGCTCGACGGGTCGCCGCGGAAGTCGGTGCCCAGCTTGTCGATCTCGTCGAGCAGGAACAGCGGATTGCGCGTACCGATCTTGCTCAGCCCCTGCAGCACCTTGCCCGGCAGCGCGCCGATGTAGGTGCGGCGGTGGCCGCGGATCTCGGCCTCGTCGCGCATGCCGCCGAGCGCCATGCGGGTGTACTTGCGGCCGGTCGCCTTGGCGATCGACTGCCCGAGCGAGGTCTTGCCCACGCCCGGCGGGCCCACGAGGCACAGGATCGGCGCCTTGACCTTGTCGACACGCTGCTGCACCGCGAGGTATTCGAGGATGCGGTCCTTGACTTTCTCGAGGCCGTAGTGGTCGGCGTTGAGCACCGCCTCGGCGTTCGCGAGGTCGTGCTTGATCTTGGTCCGCTTGGCCCAGGGCAGGCCCACCAGCACGTCGATGTAGTTGCGCACCACGGTGGCTTCGGCCGACATCGGCGACATCAGCTTGAGCTTCTTGAGCTCGCCCTCGGCCTTCTTGAGCGCGTCCTTGGGCATCTTGGCGAGCTTGATCTTCTTCTCGATCTCCTCGATGTCCGCGCCCTCCTCGCCTTCGCCGAGCTCCTTCTGGATCGCCTTGACCTGCTCGTTGAGGTAGAAGTCGCGCTGGTTCTTCTCCATCTGGCGCTTCACGCGGCCACGGATCTTCTTGTCGACGTTGAGGATGTCGACTTCGCGCTCGAGCTGTCCGAACAGGTTCTCCAGCCGTGCCTTGGTGTCGTCGAGATCGAGCACCGCCTGCTTGTTGTCGAGCTTGAGCGGCAGGTGCGCGGCGATCGTGTCGGCCAGGCGGCCCGGATCGTCGATGCTCGAGATCGAGGTCAGGATCTCGGGCGGAATCTTCTTGTTGAGCTTCACGTACTGGTCGAACTGCTGCATCACCGCGCGGCGCAGCGCTTCGACCTCGGTGCCCTTCTCGCCGCCCTCGGGCGCCGCCACCGGCGTCACGTTGGCCGAGAAGTGGGTCTCGCCGTCATCGATGCGGTTCACGCGGGCGCGTTGCTGGCCCTCGACCAGCACCTTCACCGTGCCGTCGGGCAGCTTGAGCATCTGCAGGATGGTCGAGACGCAGCCGACCTCGAACATGTCCTCGACCGAGGGCTCGTCCTTGGCGGCGGCCTTCTGGGCCACCAGCATGATGCGGCGCTCGGCCTCCATGGCCAGCTCGAGCGCCTTGATGCTCTTGGGGCGCCCCACGAACAGCGGGATCACCATATGGGGGAACACGACGACATCGCGCAGCGGCAGCAGCGGCAGGTCGATGGCGTCGGCGGGCAGAGGGGTATGACCGGACATGGATATCCTTTGATTGATCAAGCAAAGATGGACGGCGACACGGGCATTTCAAGCCCGCGGCCGCAGTCTTTGTCGAAGACGCCGGGCATCTCGGGGGGAAGAGCCGGCGCGGGAGTCACTCAGGCCTTCTTGGCTGCCTCGCGGTACACGAGCAGCGGGGGCTTGTTCTCGTCGATGGTCGATTCCTCGACCACGACCTTGTCGACATTGGTGGCATTGGGCAGCTCGAACATCGTGTCGATCAGCGACTGCTCGAGGATCGAACGCAGGCCGCGCGCGCCGGTCTTGCGGGCCAGCGCCTTGCGCGCGATCGCCTTGAGGGCGGCGGGACGGATCTCGAGGTCCACGCCCTCCATCTGCAGCAGCTTGGTGAACTGCTTGACCACGGCGTTCTTGGGCTCGGTGAGGATCTGCACCAGCGCGTCCTCGCTGAGCTCGGCCAGCGAGGCCACCACGGGCATGCGGCCCACGAGCTCGGGGATCAGGCCGAACTTGATCAGGTCCTCGGGCTCGACGTCGCGGAACACCTCGGTGAGGCTGCGCTGGGCCTTGCTCTTGACGCTGGCGCCGAAACCGATGCCCGAGGCCTCGGTGCGGTTCTCGATCACCTTCTCGAGGCCCGCGAAGGCACCGCCGCAGATGAACAGGATGTTGGTCGTGTCGATCTGCAGGAAGTCCTGGTTCGGGTGCTTGCGCCCGCCCTGGGGCGGCACGCTGGCCATGGTGCCTTCGATGAGCTTGAGCAGCGCCTGCTGCACGCCCTCGCCCGACACGTCGCGCGTGATCGAGGGGTTGTCGGACTTGCGCGAGATCTTGTCGATCTCGTCGATGTAGACGATGCCGCGCTGCGCGCGCTCGACCTCGTAATTGCAACTCTGCAGCAGCTTCTGGATGATGTTCTCGACGTCCTCGCCGACATAGCCGGCCTCGGTCAGCGTGGTGGCGTCGGCCATCACGAAAGGCACGTCGAGCTGGCGCGCCAGCGTCTGCGCGAGCAGCGTCTTGCCCGAGCCCGTGGGGCCGATCAGCAGGATGTTGCTCTTGCTGAGCTCCACGTCCTCGCCCTTGGCCTTTTCCTTGTGGCGCAGGCGCTTGTAGTGGTTGTAGACGGCCACCGACAGCATGCGCTTGGCCGGCTCCTGGCCGATCACGTAGTTGTCGAGGTTGGTCTTGATCTCGAGCGGCGTCGGCAGGTCGTTGCGCGCATCGCGCGCTTCTTCTCCGGCGGGCAGTTCGTCGCGGATGATCTCGTTGCAGAGATCGATGCACTCGTCGCAGATGAAGACCGAAGGACCCGCGATCAGCTTCTTCACCTCGTGCTGGCTTTTGCCGCAGAACGAGCAGTAGAGCGTTTTTTCGCTGGAAGTGCCTTTTTTCTCGGCCATGGACAGGTGCCTCGTAACGGGTTTGGACAATGATAACGAAACAAAAACGGCGTTTCCCGTGTGGAAAACGCCGTTGTTGCCTTTTTGGCGCCGCCGGCGTCGTGACGCCAGGGCGCCGGGCCCCTGCTCAGGGGCGCTTGGCGATCACCTGGTCGACCAGGCCGTAATCCTTGGCCTCGTCGGCCGTCAGGAAGTAGTCGCGCTCGGTATCGGCCTTGACCTTGTCCAGCGGCTGGCCGGTGCGCTCGGCCAGGATGCGGTTCATCTGGTCCTTGGTGCGCAGGATGTCGCGCGCATGGATCTCGATGTCGGTGGCCTGGCCGCGGGCGCCGCCGAGCACCTGGTGGATCATGATCTTGGAGTTGGGCAGCGAGAAGCGCTTGCCCTTGGCACCGGCCGCGAGCAGGAACGCGCCCATGCTGGCCGCGAAGCCCACGCACAGCGTGGAGACCTCGGGCTTGATGAACTGCATGGTGTCGTAGATCGCCATGCCGGCCGTGACGCTGCCGCCCGGGGAGTTGATGTAGAACGAGATGTCCTTGTCGGGGTTCTCGCTCTCCAGGAACAGCAGCTGGGCCACCACGAGGTTGGCGGTCTGGTCGTTGACCTCGCCCACCAGGAAGATGATGCGCTCCTTGAGGAGCCGCGAGTAGATGTCGTAGGACCGTTCGCCACGGCCCGATTGCTCGATGACCATCGGGACCATGCCGAGGCCTTGGATTTCCTGTGCGCTCATGAATTTGCTCCGGAGAAGGGTTCGTTCGCTGTCGTCAATCTGAACTGTACGCCTGAGTGAAATGGGGCTCGTGCCGCAAAGCACAAGCCCCATGGCGTCCCGGGCCGAGGCGGCGATCAGGCCTGTTGCTGCTGCGCCATCAGTTCGTCGAACGACACCGACTTCTCGGCGACCTTGGCCTTGCCGAGCACGAAATCGGTCACGTTGTTCTCGATCACCACGGCCTCGACTTCGGCCAGGCGGTTGTTGTCGCTGAAGTACCAGCGCACCACGTCGGCCGGCTTCTCGTAGCTCGAGGCGAGCTCGTCGATGTGGGCCTTGATCTGCTCGGGCTTGGCCTGCAGGTTGTTGGCGCGCACCAGCTCGGCGACCACCAGGCCCAGGCGCACGCGGCGCTCGGCCTGGGGACGGAACACTTCCTCGGGGATCGGTGCCTTGTCGGCGTCCTTGATGCCGCGCTGCTTGAGCTCGGCGCGCGCGCCTTCGATCATGCGGTTGACTTCGGACTGCACGCTGGCGTTGGGCAGGTCGAGCTCGGCGTTGGCCACCAGCGCATCCATCACGGCGTTCTTGTTGCGCGCCAGCAGGCGGAACTTGACCTCGCGCTCGAGGTTCTTCTTGATGTCGGCGCGCAGGCCGTCGACCGTGGCGTCGGCGATGCCGAGCGACTTGGCGAGCTGCTCGTTGACTTCGGGCAGGTGCGAGGCCTCGATCTTCTTCAGCGTGACGAGGAAGTCGGCCTGCTTGCCGGCCACGTCCTGGCCGTGGTAGTCGGCCGGGAACGACAGCGGGAAGGTGCGGCTGTCGCCGGCCTTCATGCCGCGCACGGCGTCTTCGAATTCCTTGAGCATCTGGCCTTCGCCGACCACGAACTGGAAGTCCTTGGCCTTGCCGCCCTGGAAGGGTTCGCCGTCGATCTTGCCTTCGAAGTCGACGGTCACGCGGTCGTCGTCCTGGGCCACGGCATCCTGCGCGCGCTGCGCGAAGGTGCGGCGCTGCTTGCGCAGGATGTCCAGCGTCTTGTCGATCGCGTCGTCGCCCACTTCGGCCGACAGCTTCTCGACCTCGGCGCCCGACAGGTCGTTGATCTTGACTTCGGGGAACACCTCGAACACGGCGTCGAAGGACAGCTCGCCCTCGGGCGCGCCTTCCTTCTCGGTGATGCGGGGCTGGCCGGCCACGCGCAGCTTGGCTTCGTTGGCGGCCTGCGAGAAGGCCTCGCCGACCTTGTCGTTCATGACCTCGTACTGCACCGAGTAGCCATAGCGCTGGGCCACGACGTTCATCGGCACCTTGCCGGGACGGAAGCCGTCCATCTTGACGGTGCGCGCGAGCTTCTTGAGGCGCGAATCGACTTCGGACTGGATGATGCCGACCGGCAGGGTCAGCGTGATCTTGCGTTCGAGCTTCTCGAGGGTTTCAACGGTCACGGTCATGAACTTCTTCCTAGTGAGGGATTGGCTGGTGCGCGGGGCCGGACTCGAACCGGCACGTTCTTGCGAACGTCAGGACCTAAACCTGGTGCGTCTACCAATTTCGCCACCCGCGCTTTTGCCTTTTTCAGGTGAATGCAAAAGCGGACGGCCTGGGCGCCGGGGAGAACCCGGCAGTCCAAGACCGTCCGCTCGAAATCGGTCAACCGCGCATTTTAGTCGAAACCGGGAGGCTCCCGGCTCGACCTGCATGCGGAGTTCGCGGCCTCGCGGGGCGGGACAAACCCTGCATTCCGCGCGCTCAGGCCGCCTGGGGGCCCGGCAAGGCGCCGTTGCCCTGCGGTGCCGGCGGCGGCGCCTCGTCGCGCTTCACGCGGAACGCCGCCGCGTACATCGCCGGCAGCGCCAGCAAGGTCAGCACCGTCGCCACGATCAGCCCGCCCATGATGGCGACCGCCATCGGCCCCCAGAACACGCTGCGCGAGAGCGGGATCATCGCCAGCACGGCGGCCGCGGCGGTCAGCACGATCGGGCGCAGGCGGCGCACGGCCGACTCGACGATGGCATCCCAGGCCGGCACGCCGGCCGCGCGGTCGTGCTCGATCTGGTCGATCAGGATCACGGCGTTGCGCTGGATCATCCCCATCAGCGCGATCACGCCGAGCAGCGCGACGAAGCCGAAGGGCCGGTTCAGCACCAGCAGCGCACCGGCCACGCCGGCGATGCCCATCGGGCCGGTGATGAACACCAGCAGCGAGCGGCTGAAGCTGTGCAACTGCAGCATCAGCAGCGTGAACACCAGGAACAGCATGATCGGCACGCCGGCCACGATGGAGGCCGAACCCTTGCTGCTCTCCTCCACCGCACCCGCCACCTCGATGCGATAGGCGCCCTGCCCGGCCGCATGCCAGCCGGCCTCGAGCTCGCGCAGCTTCGGCAGCAACTGGTCGGTCACGGTCGCGCCCTGCAGGCCCTCGGTCACGTCGCCCTGCACGGTGATCGCGTAGTCGCGGTTTTCGCGCCACATCACGCCCGGCTCCCAGGTGAACACCGGCTTGGCGATCTGCGTCAGCGGGATCGAGCGGCCCGAGGCCGTCGGCAGGTAGGCGTTGCCGATGTCGGAGATCGCTTCGCGCTCGTCGGCCGACTGGCGCAGCACGATGTCGATCAGCAGGTCGTTCTCGCGGTACTGGCCCACGGTGGTGCCGCTGAACATGGTGCGCGAGGCCTGCGCGATGGCCTGGCTGGTCACGCCGAGCGCGCGCGCCTTGGCCTGGTCGACCTCGAGGCGGATCACCTTCACCGACTCGTTCCAGTTGTCGTTCACGCCGCGCATGTTGGCGTTCTCGCGCAGCACGGCCTTGACCTCGTCGGCGCGCGCGCGAAGCTGCGTCGGGTCGGTACCGATCACGCGGAACTGCACCGGGTACGGCACCGGCGGCCCGTTGGGCAGCAGCTTCACGCGGCCGCGCACCTCGGGGAATTCCTGCGCCAGCAGGCCGGGCAGCGACAGCCGCAGCGTCTCGCGCACCTTGAGGTCGCTCGCCAGCACGATCAGCTGCGAGACGTTGGACTGCGGGAACACCTGGTCCAGCGGCAGGTAGAAGCGCGGCACGCCCGAGCCGATCCAGGTGCTGACGGTCTTCACGCCGGCTTCCTTGAGGATGCGCTGCTCGACCCGCTTCGCCACTTCCTCGTTGGCCTGGAACGAGGTGCCCTCGGGGAACCAGATGTCGACCAGGATCTCGGGCCGGCTCGAGTCGGGGAAGAACTGCTGCTGCACCTTGCCCATGCCGACGATGCCGAGCGCGAAGATCAGCACGGTGGCGCCGATGGTCAGCCAGCGATGCTGCACGCACCAGTTCACCGCGCGGCGGAAGGCGTTGTAGAACGGCGTGTCGAACAGCTCGTGCGGCGGCGCATCGGGGTCGTGCGGCTTGACCTTGAGCAACAGCGTGCCCAGGTAAGGCACGAAGTACACCGAGACGATCCACGACAGCACCAGCGCGATCACCGTCACGGCGAAGATCGCGAAGGTGTATTCGCCGGTCACCGACTTGGCGATGCCGATCGGCAGGAAGCCCGCGGCGGTGATCAGCGTGCCGGTGAGCATGGGCTTGGCCGTCACGTCGTAGGCGAAGGTGGCGGCGCGGACCTTGTCGTAGCCCTCCTCCATCTTCCGCACCATCATCTCGACCGCGATGATCGCGTCGTCCACCAGCAGGCCCAGCGCGATGATCAGCGAGCCCAGCGATATCTTGTGCAGCCCGATGCCGAAGTAGTTCATCGCGAGGAAGGTCACGGCCAGCACCAGCGGGATGGTGATCGCCACCACCAGGCCGGGACGCATGTCGATGTACCAGCCGAAGCGCCCGCCCTTGTGCAGGCCCAGCGAGATGATGCTGACCGCCAGCACGATGGCCACGGCCTCGATCAGCACGCGCACGAACTCGTTGACCGAGCTCGCCACGGCGACCGGCTGGTCCTGCACCTGCGCGAGCTTCACGCCCAGCGGCAGCTGCTTGTCGATGCCCGCGGTGGCCGCGCGCAGCGCCTTGCCCAGCGCGATGATGTCGCCGCCCTTGGTCATCGACACGCCGAGCGCGATCACTTCCTTGCCCTGGTGGTGCACCTTGACCGAGGGCGGGTCGATGTAGCCGCGGCGGATCTCGGCGATGTCGCCGAGCTTGAGCTGGTTGCCCGAGCTGCCGCGGATCGGCATCTCGCGCAGCTGGTCGACGCTGGTGAACTGGCCGCCCACGCGCACCTGCACCACGTCGAGCGGCGACTGGATCGTGCCGGCGCTCTCGATGGCGTTCTGCGAGCCGAGCTGCTGCAGCACGGCGTTGAAGTCGAGGCCCAGCTGCGCCAGGCGCTTCTGCGAGATCTCGATGAAGACCTTCTCGTCCTGCACGCCGAACTGGTCGACCTTGGCCACGTCCTTCACGCGCAGCAGCTGCTGGCGCACGTCGTCGGCCAGGGTCTTGAGCTCGGCATAGCTGAAGCCCTCGCTCTCGAGCGCGTAGATCACGCCGTAGACGTCGCCGAAGTCGTCGTTGAAGAACGGCCCCTGCACGCCCGCGGGCAGGGTGCCGCGCATGTCGCCGATCTTCTTGCGCACCGTGTACCAGACGTTGGCGACCTCGCTCGCCTTCGAGGAGTCCTTGATCTGGAAGATGATCTGCGACTCGCCGGGCTTCGAGTAGCTGCGGATCTTGTCGGCGTACGGCGCCTCCTGCAGCGTGCGCTCGAGCTTGTCGGTGACCTGCTCGGCCACCTGCTGCGCGGTGGCGCCGGGCCAGTAGGTGCGCACCACCATCGCGCGGAAGGTGAAGGGCGGATCCTCGTCCTGCCCGAGCTGGAAGTAGGCGAAGGCGCCCAGCACCATCAGCACCAGCATCAGGTAGCGCGTGAGCGGCGCGTGGTCCAGCGCCCATTTCGAGAGATTGAAGCCGCCCGCGCGGCCGGCCGGCTCGGTGCCGTGCGTCGCCTTGTCAGCGCCGCTCATTTGCCGGCACCCGCTGCGATCTCCTTCTTGTTGGCGGCCACGGGCGCGACGCCCTGCGTGGCACCGCCCGCGTCCGCCCCGCCCGCCGCCACTTCGCGCGGCTGGTAGATCGTGACCTTCTGGCCCGGCGACAGCACGTGCACGCCCGCCACCACCACCTGCATGCCGGGCGTGACGCCGGCACCGATCACGGCCTCGTTGCCGTCGGCGGTCGCCACCTGCACCGGCTGCGAGCGCACGGTCATGGTCGACTTGTCGAGCACCCACACGGCCGTGCCCTTGCCTTCCTGGCGCAGCGCGCTGGTCGGCAGCTTGACGACGGCCGGGCCGCCGCGCGCGAGCGCCTGCGGCCGCGCATAGACCGTGGCGCCGAGCGCGGGCGCGCTCGCGGCATCGATCGCCACCTTCACGGTGAAGGTGCGCGTCACGGCATCGGCGCTGGCCGCCACCTCGCGCACCTGGCCCTGCAGCTCCTCGCCGCCCGACCAGCCGCGCACCGCGACCGCCGAGCCGGGCTTGATCAGGCCCGCGCGGTCTTCCGGCACCGCGAACACCACGTCGCGCGCGCCGTCCTGCGCGATCCGCACCACCGGCGTGCCGGCCTGCACCACCTGGCCCGGTTCGGCCTCGATGGCGGTGATGACGCCGGCCACGTCGGCCACCAGCGTCGTGTAGGCGGCCTGGTTGCCCTGCGACGAGAGCTGGGCCTGGGCCTGCTCGAGCTGCGCCTGCGCCGCCTTCCAGGTCGATTCGCGGCGCTCGAGCTCGGCGCCGCTGATGAAGTTCTGCTCGCGCAGCTCGCGGTAGCGCTTGAGGTCGGCCGCGGCCAGGTCGCGGTTGGTCAGCGCCGCGGCCTGCTGGGCGCGCGCGGCTTCGGCGGCCAGCCGGTAGTCCTGCGGATCGAGCTGGGCCAGCACCTGGCCGGCCTGCACGCGCTGGCCGAGCTCGGCCTGGCGGCGCGTGATCTTGCCCGCCACGCGGAAGCCCAGGCGCGACTCGACGCGCGCCCGCACCTCGGCCGAGAACTCGGGCTGGGCGTCGTAGGCACTGGTGCCCACGGTCACCAGCTTGACCGCGCGGACCGGTTCCTCCGCGGGTTTGGACGGCGAGCAGCCGGCCAGGGCCACGAGGGCGGGAACCAGCAGCCAGGCGGCCGCGCGGTCGAGCGAGAAGATGGATTGGGAGGCGGTCATGAGACACCCTGGAAGGAACGAACCGGGCCTTTAATGACCCACCGGTTAGTAATCTAGGGTAAACGTGAACCGCTGTCAATTACCCGCCGGTCAGTAGCGCCGGCGGCCGCCTCGTGCTCAGGTCCTCTGGCCCATTTCCACCAGCCGGTTGTCGGGCAGCTCGAAGTAGTCGGAGGCACGCCCCGCGTTGCGCTGCAGCCAGCCGAACAGCGCGCGCCGGATCGGATTGAGACCCGGCAGGTGCTCCTCGCCCACCGAGGCGCGCGAGACGAAGTACGAGGTCTTCATCGAGTCGATCGCGAGCGTCTTCTGGTAGGCCAGGATGCGGATGAACTCGGGCACGTCGGGCCGCTCCATGAAGCCGTGGCGCGCGGTCACGATCCAGATGCCGGTCATCAGCGACTCGGCCTCGATGCGCAGGCGCGCGTCGACGCGCGGCGTGTCGCAGGGCAGCACGCGCAGCACGATCACCTGCTCGTGCAGCACCTGGTTGTGCTTGAGGTTGTGCAGCAGCGCATGCGGCACCGAGGTCACGTTGACGTTGAGGAACACCGCCGTGCCCTGCACCCGGTGCGGCATGTGGTGGGCCAGCGACTCGAAGAAGGGCCGCAGCGGCAGGCTCTCGGCCTCGGCGGCTTTCAGCCCCAGCTGCCGGCCCTTGGCCCAGGTGGTGAAAATCACCATCACCCCGGCCGCCACCGCCAGCGTGAGCCAGCCGCCCTCGGCCACCTTGAGGCTGTTGGCGACCACGAAGGTCAGGTCGACCGCCGCGAAGGCCGCCACGCCCAGTGCCACCGCGGGCTTGTTCCAGCGCCACAGCCCCCAGGCCACGATGCCGGCCAGCAGGGTGGTCGTGACCATGGTGATCGACACCGCGATGCCGTAGGCCGCCGACAGCGCGCTCGAGCTGCGGAAGCCCAGCACCAGCAGC
>Ga0256889_1000258_pt1 | contig 14106 bp, 13 predicted proteins | sample MC6MC0512MT_FD_186338 | JGI IMG/M metagenome (GOLD analysis project Ga0256889, IMG submission 186338) | Metatranscriptome of enriched soil aggregate microbial communities from Iowa State University, Ames, United States - MC6-MC0512-MT... | ecosystem: Environmental > Terrestrial > Soil >...
CCCAGACCTCAGCATCCGACGTCTCCCCCGCTGCCGGCGATGCCGCCGACGCGGCGGTCGTGCAGAACCCCTACGGCGGTGCCGCGGCCGCCGGCGGGCCGAAGCGGGTGCGCACCCGTCACTTCCAGAACGCGAAGCGCGACGGCATCAAGATCACGGGTCTCACGAGCTACGACCAGCTCACGGCGCACATCTTCGACGAGGCGGGAATCGACTTCCTGCTCGTCGGCGACTCGGCGGGCAACAACGTGCTCGGGTACGAGACGACCCTGCCGGTCAAGGTCGACGACCTCATTCCGCTCACGCGCGCCGTCGCGGGTGCCGTCAAGCGCGCGTTCGTCATCGCCGACATGCCGTTCGGCTCGTACGAGAACGGCCCCGAGGAGGCCCTGCACACCGCCGTGCGCTTCATGAAGGAGACGGGCGCCCACGCCGTGAAGCTCGAGGGCGGCGAACGCAGCGCCAAGCAGATCCGGCGCATCGTACACGCCGGCATCCCCGTCATGGCGCACATCGGCTACACGCCGCAGAGCGAGCACGGCCTCGGCGGCCACGTCATCCAGGGGCGCGGCGAGGGACTCGACCAGCTCCTCGCGGACGCGCGCGCCGTGCAGGAGGCGGGTGCGTTCGCCGTCGTACTCGAGATGGTCCCCGCCGAAGCGGCCCGCCAGGTCACCGAGCTCCTCGACATCCCGACCATCAGCGTCGGCGCGGGTCCGCACACCGACGGGCAACTGCTCGTCTGGACCGACTGGGCGGGCCTCACGACGGGACGGGTGCCGCGCTTCGTGAAGAAGTACGCCGACCTCGCGAGCGTGCTCAGCAACGCGGCGAACGCCTGGCGCGCCGACGTCGAGTCGGGGGCGTACCCGACGGCCGAGCACTCGTTCGAGTAGCCCGGTCAGTCGTCGGCGGCGTCCTCCTCGGCCCACTTCGCGCTGTTCGCACGCAGGATCTCGAGCGCCCGCTCGGCCTCCTCGCGGGTCTCGAACGGGCCGACGCGATCGACCGACTGCGAGACGAATCCCTGCTCGACCTCGCCGGTCTTGAGGTTGTACCAGAACATGTGCTCGACGTTCTCGGTCATAGGCTGATCCTATGCCCAAAGACGCCGCCGGCCACCTGATCCCCGGACGACTCTCGCCCGCCCGAGCAGTGCCCGCAGGCATCGCGCGACCCGAGTACGTCGGCCGTCGGGCGCCGCAGCCCAACACCGGGGGCGATCGCTACACGGCCGACGAGGTGGAGCGGATCCGTGCCGCCGGCCGTATCGCCGCGGGCGCGATCGAGGCGGCCGCAGCGGCGATCCGGCCGGGGGTCACGACCGACGAGCTCGATCGCATCGTGCACGAGTACGTCACCGGTCACGGCGCCTACCCGTCGACGCTCGGCTACCGCGGCTACCCGAAGTCGAGTTGCACCTCGATCAACGAGGTCATCTGCCACGGCATCCCCGACGACACCGTGCTCGCCGACGGCGACCTCGTGAACCTCGACGTCACGGCCTACCTCGACGGCATGCACGGCGACCTCAACCACACCTTCCTCGTCGGCGAGCCGACCGAGGAGGCGGCGCTGCTCGTCGACCGCACGCGCGAGGCGCTCGCCCGGGGCATCCGTGCCGTCGCCCCCGGCCGGCAGGTCAATGTGATCGGCCGCGCGATCGAGGCGTACGCGAAGCGGTTCGGCTACGGCGTCGTGCGCGACTACACGGGTCACGGGGTGGGGCGCGCGTTCCACACCGGCCTCGTCATCCCCCATTTCGACGACCCGAACGCGACGACCGTGATCGAGGAGGGCATGGTCTTCACGATCGAGCCGATGCTCACCCTCGGCACGATCGAGTGGGACGTCTGGGCCGACGACTGGACCGTCGTGACGCGCGACCGTTCGCTCACCGCCCAGTTCGAGCACACGCTCGTCGTCACCGAGCGCGGAGCCGAGATCCTGACGCTCCCCTGACGCGGACGGCGACACGTCGGTCGTTCGCCGCCGCGATAGTGTGAGCGCATGGCCACGGAACTCGCGATCGGCATCGACATCGGCGGCACGGGGATCAAGGGGGCGGTGGTCGACCTCGGCGAGGGCATACTCGTCTCCGATCGCATCAAGGTCAGGACGCCCGAGGGCGGCCGGCCCGCTGACATGCTCGCCGCGACGTCCGAACTGCTCGACCGCCTCTCCGCCGACTTCGACGACTCGCTGCCGCTCGGCGTCTGCTTCCCGTCGATCGTCAAGCGCGGGCGCACCCTCTCGGCGGCGAACATCTCGCCCGAGTGGATCGGGCTGCCCGCCGAGGAGCTCTTCGAGGAGACGTTCGGCCGCGAGATCCACTTCATCAACGATGCGGATGCCGCCGGCTACGCCGAATCGCGCTACGGCGCGGCCGTCGATGCCGACGGGCTCGTCATCCTCACGACCCTCGGCACGGGCATCGGCTCCGCGTTCCTGTACGACGGCGTGCTCGTGCCGAACACCGAGCTCGGTCACCTCGAGCTCGACGGCGCCGAGGCCGAGAAGCGCGCCGCCTACTCGGCGATGGAGCGCGAGTCGCTCGACTGGGCCTCCTGGGCGACGCGGCTCCAGCGCTTCTACGCCCACGTCGAGTTCATCTTCTCGCCCGACCTGTTCGTCGTCGGCGGCGGCGTCTCGAAGCACCACGAGCAGTTCCTGCCGCTGCTCGACCTGAAGACCCCGATCGTTCCGGCCCGGCACCGCAACAACGCCGGCATCATCGGCGCGGCCTCGCTCGCGGCGAGGTAGTGCGCACCGCGCGGCCGGCACCGCACCGCGCCGGTCGCCCGGGTCCGGTCGATGAGCGGTGCGAGCGGGCCGGCTGATACGCCGGGTTCTGTTCACCGCGAGCCTTGCGTCTCGCGGCTGGACGGCCATCTCTCTCGGAGCTGCGTTGCCGCAGCCCTCCAGCGGCCTACCCGGGAACGGGGCGGGCCGCCCCATGGTTCCCTGTCTGGCCTTGCTCCGGACGAGGTTTACCGAGCCGGCCGGGTCACCCCGGCCGCTGGTGGGCTCTTGCCCCACCGTTTCACCCTTACCGCCCGCTCGCGCGGGAGGCGGTCTGCTTTCTGTGGCACTGTCTCGCGGGTCGCCCCGGGTGGGTGTTACCCACCGTCCTGCCCTGTGGAGCCCGGACGTTCCTCGGCGCACGACCGGAGTCGTGCGACGCGGCCGTCTTGCCGACCCACTCGCCCGTCAAGTCTAGCGGCAGGCGACTCCGCCGAGATCGACCGGGCGGCGACGTCGGCGTCCCGGCGTCAGAGCCCCGACTCGTCGGTGCGCACGAGGATGCGGTCGCACTCGGGGCACTGCACGACGTCGTCGGGGGCGGAGCGGCGCACCTGCTCGAGGTCGGAGCCCGTGAGCGTCATGGTGCAGCCGCCGCACATGCGCTGCCGGAGGAGGGCGGCGCCGACCCCGGCGCCCCGCGCCCGTCGCTGCTCGTAGAAGGCGAGGAGCTCGGCGGGAACGCCCGCGGCGACGACCTCGCGGTCGCGCTCCGTCTGCTCGCGCTCGACCCCGATGCCGCCGGCGGCGGCATCGCGCTCGGCCTCGAGCTCGGCGACCTCGGACTCGATCGCGGCGCGCTGGAGGTCGATGCTCGACACCACGACCTCCGCGTCCTCGACCCGCTCCATGACGACGAGTTCCTGGTCTTCCAGGTCGCTGCGCCGCTTCGCGAGCGAGGCCAGCTCGGCCTCGAGCGCCTGGACGTCCTTCACCGACGAGGTGTGCTGCAGCCGGTCGGTGTCACGGGCGATGCGGGCCTCGACGACCGCGACGTCGGACTCGAGCCGGGTGAGCTCGGACCGCGCGTCCTCGAGGGCGCCGATTGCCTCGGCCCGGGTCCCGCGCACCGCGGTCTCGCGCTGGGCGAGCTCGGCGAGCGGTGCCGTCTGCGGCAGCGCGCCGAGCTTGTGCGCGAGCTGCTGGAGTCGGGTGTCGATCGACTGGAGCCGCAGCAGTTCCTGCTGGTCGGCGGGGGTGGCCTTCACGTGGTGCTCCTCGCGGGGGTCGGGGCTGGACTCGTCATCATTGCACGACCTGGAAGTCCCAGGGGTCGGTGCGCAGTTCGCTCACGACGACCTCGAGCCCCGGCAGCGCGTCGCGGAGCTCGGCGGCGGCGACGTCGAGCCACAGCCACTCGCTCGCCCAGTGCGAGACATCGACGAGGGCCGGTCCTCCACCGAGCGCCGCCTGTTCGCGGGCCTCGGAGGCCGGGTGGTGGCGCAGGTCGGCGGTGACGTAGACGTCGGCGGCGCGCACGAGCGGGTGGCCGAGCAGCGAGTCGCCGGCACCGCCGCACACGGCGACCGTCTCGACGAGGTCGTCGAAGCCGCCGGCGACCCGCACGCCGGTCGCCGTCGCCGGCAGCAGGTCGGCGAGCTGTCGCGCGAGCCTGCCCAGCGTGATCGGCTCGGCGAGGCGGCCCACCCTCCCGATGCCCGTCGCACCGTCGTCGGATGCCTCGATCGGACGCTGCCCGATGAGCCCGAGCCGGTCGGCGAGCACCGCCGAGGTGCCCGTCGCGACGACGTCGGCGTTGGTGTGCGCGGCGAGCAGCGCGCAGTCGGCGCGGATGAGTTTCGCGAGCAGCGCACCCTTGTAGCGGTCCTCCGCGACCGTGGTCACGCCGCGCAGCAGCAGCGGGTGGTGTGCGATCAGCAGGTCGGCGCCGTCGGCCACGGCCTCGTCGACCGTGGCGGCCACGGCGTCGACCGTCAGGAGCACTCGTCGCACGGGGGCGTCGAGGGCGCCGGAGACGAGCCCCGAGGCATCCCACGCCTCGGCACCCGCCGCGGGCCACAGGCGTTCGGTGGCGGCGAGCACATCGGCGAGGACGAGCGACATGTGGGCCCTGCCGGGCTCGAACCGACGACATCCACGGTGTAAACGTGGCGCTCTACCAACTGAGCTAAAGGCCCTCGCGCGGCGGGCCGCGCGGTCATCCCATCCTATGGCCCACCCGGTCGTACACTCGGCTCATGTCGAGCGATGCACCGCACTCCGACGCCCAGGAACGCCGCGCGGAGACGCGCTGGCCGGCGTTCCTCGGCATCGTCGTGGCCGCAGTACTCGTGGCCTCGGTGCCGCAGCCCGGCACGGCGACGCTGCGCACGATCGCGCTCGTCGCGCTCACGCTGATGGCGGTGCCGCTCTTCGTCGTGAACCCGCACCGGCTCGACCGCGAGACGCAGTGGTCGCGGGCCCTGGCGATCGCCTTCGCCTTCGTGCTCGTCGGCGTCAACCAGGTCAGCGTCGTCGGCGTGATCGCACGTCTCCTCGACGGCAGCGCGGAAGGAGCCGAGGTGCTGCTCGAGGCCGGGCAGGTGTGGGTGACGAACATCATCGCGTTCGGCCTGCTGTTCTGGGAGCTCGACCGCGGCGGCCCCGTCTCCCGGGGCACGCTCGACCGAGGGAAGCTGCCGCTCGCGGACTTCTCCTTCCCGCAGGACGATCAGGCGGATGCCGCGCCGGAGGTCTCGGCGGGCTCGACCCGGCGCGCCGACTGGCGAGCGGGGTTCGTCGACTACCTGTACGTGTCGTTCACGAACACGGTCGCGTTCAGCCCGACCGACGCCATGCCGCTGCGCTCGCGCACCAAGCTGCTCATGGCGGTGCAGGCGCTCACGGGATTCGTGCTGCTCGCGCTCGTGATCTCTCGAGCGGTCAACATCCTGTCGTGAAGCCGGGGCGAACCCGGCCGGTCCGGGCACTCCGCCGAGGCATCCCGCTCGGTCAGGCCGCCGATCTCAGGGAGGCGAGCGCCTCGCGGTACCGGTCGAGCGGGCGAGCCTCGCCCTTGGGTGTCGCGAAGCTGTCGACGACGACGCCGTCGGCTCCGATGAGGAACGTCGCCCGGGCCGCGATGCCGTGCTCCGCGTCGAACGCCCCGTACGCCGCCGCGACCTCGCCGTGCGGCCAGAAGTCGGCGAGCAGCGGGAAGTCGTAGCCCTGCGCCTCGCTCCACGCGCGGAGCGTGTGCTTCGAGTCGACCGACACGCCGACGAGCTCGACCGCGTCGTCGGCGAACATCGCGACGTTGTCGCGCAGCTCGCACAGCTCGCCCTGGCAGATGCCAGAGAAGGCGAGCGGGAAGAACACGAGGGCGACCGGCCGTGCACCGCGGAAGTCGGCGAGGCGCACGGTGCGGCCGTGCTGGTCGACGAGCTCGAAGTCGGGTGCGACGGCACCGGGGGCGAGGATCATGGACGGGTTCCCTCCGATCGGAACGGCCCATCATGGTACCGCCCCCGATTCCCGACGAGACTCATTAGGATGGCGGGGTGCCATGCGACCGCGAGGCGGTCAGCCTCGGCGTGCGCACGTCCACACCACGCAGGTGATCCCTGCAGAGAAGAGAGGTCGAGTGTGACTGTCAACGACCAGGATCCTTACTCGGTCGAGGCGATGGACTCGGATCCCGAGGAGACGAACGAGTGGGCCGAGTCGCTCGACTCGCTCGTCGCCGAGAAGGGCCACCAGCGGGCGCGTGAGATCATGCTGAGCCTGCTCAAGCGCTCGAAGGAGCTGCACCTCGGCGTGCCGATGGTGCCGACCACCGACTACCTGAACACCATCGCGCCCGAGAACGAGCCCGAGTTCCCCGGCGACGAGGAGACCGAGCGCCGCTACCGCGCCTGGATCCGCTGGAACGCGGCCATGCTCGTGCACCGCGCGCAGCGCCCCGGCATCGGCGTTGGCGGCCACATCTCGACCTACGCGTCGAGCGCCGCCCTGTACGAGGTCGGCTTCAACCACTTCTTCCGCGGGCAGGACCACCCCGGCGGCGGCGACCAGGTCTTCTTCCAGGGCCACGCCTCCCCCGGCATGTACGCCCGCGCATTCCTCGAGGGGCGCCTCTCGAGCGACCAGCTCGACGGCTTCCGGCAGGAGAAGTCGCACGCGCCGAACGGCCTCTCGAGCTACCCGCACCCGCGGCTCATGCCCGAGTTCTGGCAGTTCCCGACCGTGTCGATGGGTCTCGGACCGATCAACGCGATCTACCAGGCCCAGCTCAACAAGTACCTCACCAACCGCGGCATCAAGGACGCGTCCGACCAGCACGTCTGGGCCTTCCTCGGCGACGGCGAGATGGACGAGGTCGAGAGCCGCGGCCAGCTCCAGGTCGCGGCGAACGAGGGCCTCGACAACCTCACCTTCGTCATCAACTGCAACCTGCAGCGACTCGACGGCCCCGTGCGCGGCAACGGCAAGATCATCCAGGAGCTCGAGAGCTTCTTCCGCGGCGCCGGCTGGAACGTCATCAAGGTCGTGTGGGGCCGCGAGTGGGACTCGCTGCTCGCGAACGACCACGAGGGTGCGCTGCGCAACCTCATGAACGTCACGCCCGACGGCGACTACCAGACCTACAAGGCCGAATCGGGCGCGTACGTGCGCGAGAACTTCTTCGGACGCGATCCGCGGGCTCTCGAGCTCGTGAAGGACCTCAGCGACGACGAGATCTGGGGCCTCAAGCGCGGCGGCCACGACTACCGCAAGGTCTACGCGGCGTTCAAGGCCGCGACCGAGCATAAGGGCCAGCCCACCGTCATCCTCGCGAAGACCATCAAGGGCTACGGCCTCGGTCCCGCCTTCGAGGGCCGCAACGCGACCCACCAGATGAAGAAGATGACGCTCGAGAACCTCAAGACGTTCCGCGACTCGATGCGCATCCCGATCACCGACGCGCAGCTCGAGGAGAACCCCTACCTGCCGCCGTACTACACCCCGGGCGACTCCGACCCGGCGATCCAGTACCTGCACGAGCGGCGTCGCGAGCTCGGCGGCTACACGCCCGAGCGTCGTACCAAGTACACGCAGGTGACGCTGCCCGACGACTCGGCGTACGCGATCGCCAAGAAGGGCTCGGGCACGCAGGAGATCGCCACCACCATGGCGTTCGTGCGACTCCTGAAGGACCTGATCCGGTCGAAGGACTTCGGCAACCGCATCGTGCCGATCATCCCCGACGAGGCCCGCACGTTCGGCATCGACGCGTTCTTCCCGACCGCGAAGATCTACAACCCGAACGGCCAGCACTACACGTCGGTCGACCGCGAGCTGCTCCTGGCCTACAAGGAGAGCCCGCAGGGCCAGATCGTGCACGTCGGCATCAACGAGGCGGGCGCGCTCGCCGCGTTCACCAACATCGGCACGTCGTACTCGACGCAGGGCGAGCCGCTCATCCCGATCTACGTGTTCTACTCGATGTTCGGGTTCCAGCGCACGGGCGACGCGATGTGGGCCGCCGGCGACCAGATGGCGCGCGGCTTCATCATCGGCGCGACCGCCGGTCGCACGACGCTCACGGGCGAGGGCCTGCAGCACGCCGACGGCCACTCGCCGATGCTCGCGGCGACGAACCCCGCGGTCGTCTCGTACGACCCGGCGTACGGCTACGAGATCGGCCACATCATGCGTTCGGGCCTCGAGCGCATGTACGGCGGCCAGCACCCCGACCCGAACGTCATGTACTACCTCACGGTGTACAACGAGCCGATCGTGCAGCCCGCCGAGCCCGAGGGCGTCGACGTCGAGGGCATCGTCCGCGGCATCCACCGCCTCTCCGTCTCCGACGTCGCCGGCCCCAAGGCGCAGCTGCTCGCTTCGGGCGTCGCCGTGCCGTGGATCCTCGAGGCGCAGCAGCTCCTCGCGGAGGACTGGGGCGTCTCGGCCGACGTCTGGAGCGTGACGAGCTGGAACGAGCTCCGCCGCGACGGCCTGGCCGCCGACGAGCACAACTTCCTGAACCCCGACGCCGAGCGCCAGGTGCCCTACGTGACGCAGAAGCTCACCGGGGTGCAGGGGCCGTTCGTCGCCGTGTCGGACTACGCGCACTCCGTGCCCGACCAGATCCGGAAGTACGTGCCGGGCGAGTTCGCGACGCTCGGCGCCGACGACTTCGGCTTCTCCGACACGCGTGCCGCCGCACGTCGCTACTTCAAGATCGACGGCCCGTCGGTCGTGGTCCGCACCCTCGAGCAGCTCGCCGAGCGCGGCGAGGTCGACCGTTCGCTGCCGGCCCGTGCGATCGAGAAGTACCGTCTGCACGATGTGAACGCCGGCACGACCGGATCGGCCGGCGGCGAGAGCTAGCGGGCAGCGAGGTGGCGACGAGGCCGAAGACGAAGGCGGAGACGCTCGCATGGTTGCGCACCATCGCGGGTGAGCTCGCAACCGCGACGCTCAAGCGGCTCGAGGACACGTTGCCGTGGTACGGCGACATGCCCCCGAGCCGCCGCTCCGCCGTCGGCCTCGTCGCCCAAGCCGGCATCTCCTCGTTCATCGCCTGGTTCGACGACCCGCGGTCGACGCCGTGGATCGCGGCCGACGTGTTCGGAGCGGCCCCCAGGGAGCTGCTCCGTTCGGTGAGCCTGCAGCAGACGCTGCAGCTCATCCGCGTCGTCGTCGAGGTCGTCGAGGAGCGCGTGAAGGACGGCGGCGAGCCGCTGCGCGAGGCGATCCTGCTGTACTCCCGTGAAATCGCGTTCGCGGCGGCCGACGTCTACGCGCGGGCCGCAGAGGCCCGCGGACTGTGGGACGCGCGCCTCGAGGCGCTCGTCGTCGACTCGATCCTCTCGGGCGAGGCTGACGACGAGCTGCCGAGCCGCATCGCCGCCCTCGGCTGGCACGGTCACGGCGAGGTCGCGGTGCTCGTCGGCACCGCGCCGAAGCAGCTCGACGTCGACCACGTCCGACGGGCGGCACGGCACATGCACGCCGACGTCCTCATCGGCGTGCAGGGCAATCGCCTCGTGCTCGTGATCGGCCGAGCCGACCCGCTCTCGGTCGACGGCGACGAGTCGATCGGCACGGCGCCTGCGCTCACCTTCCTCGAGATCGCGACCCAGCTCGAGCCGCACTTCGGACCCGGTCACCTCGTGCTCGGCCACGCCGTGCCCAATCTCGTCGATGCGTCGAAGAGTGCGAAGGCGGCGCTCGCGGGGTTCGCGGTCGCCCGCTCGTGGCGGCACGCGCCCCGCCCGGTGCATGCGGACGACCTGCTCCCCGAGCGTGCGCTCGCCGGCGACCCGCTCGCGCGAGCGACCCTCGTGCACCGCATCTACCGTCCGTTGCAGGCGCATTCGACCGAGCTGCTCACGACCCTCTGGAGCTATCTCGACAACGGTCGGTCACTCGAGGCGACCGCCCGCGAGCTCTTCGTGCATCCGAACACCGTGCGGTACCGCTTGAAGCGCGTGTCCGACGTGATCGGGTGGGATGCGACAGGTGCACGCGAGGCGCTGATCCTGCAGTCCGCGCTCATCATCGGGTCGATGAGCGACCACGAGCATCCCCCGCGCCGACCGTCCTGAGCATCGTTTCCCGGGCCGACTCGCCCGTTCGCTGTGCAGTCGATACAACGGTTGCGCGAAGAGCTTGTGGCGTGTGCACACCACACTTCGCCGTGTGATTGGCAGACTGGGGTGGTGATCGTCGTCGTCTGCCCTGGACAGGGCTCTCAGACCCCCGGATTCCTCGCCCCCTGGCTCGCCGAGCCGGGCTTCGCCGCGCGCCTCGACGCGCTCTCGGCCGCCGCCGGCGTCGACCTGGCGACGCACGGCACCGTGAGCGACGCCGACACCATCCGCGACACCGCGGTGGCGCAGCCGCTCATCGTCGCAGCCGGACTGCTCACGCTCGACGCACTGCTCGCCGACGGCCGCGCGGCCCGCATCGGCGGCATCGCCGGCCACTCGGTCGGCGAGATCACCGCCGCCGCGGGTGCGGGTGTGCTGAGCGCCACCGACGCGATGGGATTCGTGGCCGAGCGCGGCCGGGCCATGGCCGAGGCGGCCGCGCTCGAGCCCACGGGCATGAGCGCCGTGCTCGGCGGCGACGAGGCGGGACTGCTCGCGCGTCTCGACGAACTCGGTCTCGAGCCTGCGAACTTCAATGGCGGCGGGCAGATCGTCGTCGCCGGCGCGGTCGACGCGCTCGAGCAGCTGAAGGCCGAGCCGCCGGCAGGTGCCCGCGTCATCCCGCTCCAGGTCGCCGGTGCCTTCCACACCCGCTACATGCGACCCGCCGTCGAACGGCTCGCGAAGGTCGCCGAGGGGCTCTCCCCCGCCGACCCGACGCTCCCCATCTGGACCAACCGAGACGGCAGCGTCGTCGCCTCGGGCGCCGAGTTCCTCGAGCTGCTCGTCGGTCAGGTCTCCTCGCCCGTGCGCTGGGACCGCTGCATGGAGTCGTTCGCCGCGGCGAACGTCACGGGCATCATCGAACTCGCTCCGGCCGGTGCCCTCGTCGGCCTCGCCAAGCGCGGCCTCAAGGGTGTTCCGACCGTCGCCGTGAAGACGCCCGACGACCTGCCCGCCGCCATCGAACTCATCGATCAGGCCGCCTGATCCGCTTCGCCGAACCACGAGAAAGCCGAGCATGACGAGACCAACCCTCCAGCAGTCGCACGGACCCGCCTACACGCGCATCTACGCGCTCGGCGCCGCGCGCGGCGAGAACGCCGTGCCGAACGACGACCTCGTCGGCCCGATCGACTCGTCCGACGAGTGGATCCAGCAGCGCACCGGGATCATCACCCGCACCCGCGCCGGTGCCGACGTCCTCGCGGTCGACCTGGCCACCGCCGCCGCGACCGAGGCGATCGAGCGTTCGGGCGTCGCCCCCGAACTCATCGACCTCGTGATCATCGCCACGATCTCGAACGTGCAGCAGACCCCGTCGATGGCGGCCGTCGTCGCCGACCGTGTGGGCGCCAACCCGGCCGCGGCATACGACGCGAACGCCGCCTGCGCGGGCTACGCCTACGCGATCGCACAGGCCGACGCGCTCATCCGCGCGGGCGCCGCGCACTACGCGCTCGTGATCGGCGCCGAGAAGCTCTCCGACGTCGTCGACCCGACCGACCGGTCGATCTCGTTCCTGCTCGGCGACGGTGCCGGCGCCGCGGTCATCGGCCCCAGCGACACGCCCGGCATCGCCCGTACCGTGTGGGGCTCCGACGGCTCGAAGGCGGGCGCGGTCGGCATGAACGGCACGCTCGTCGAGTTCCGCGACGGCGCCGCCGAGTGGCCGACGCTCCGCCAGGAGGGACAGACGGTCTTCCGCTGGGCCGTGTGGGACATGGCGAAGGTCGCCAAGCAGGCGCTGGATGCCGCGGGCGTGACCAGTGCGGATCTGGCAGCCTTCATCCCCCACCAGGCGAACATGCGCATCATCGACGAGTTCGCCAAGCAGCTGAAGCTTCCCGAGTCGGTGGTCATCGCCCGCGACATCGCGACGACCGGCAACACCTCGGCCGCGTCGATCCCGCTCGCGACCCACCGCCTGCTCGAAGAGCACCCCGAGCTTTCCGGAGGCCTCGCCCTCCAGATCGGCTTCGGCGCCGGACTCGTGTTCGGCGCCCAAGTGGTGGTTCTGCCCTGAACCACCGACCCTCGTCCATCTAGACTGTCTCTCGGTCAAACGAGACACCCCTCAAGGAGAAGAACCATGGCATTGTCCACCGAAGAAGTGCTTGCCGGCCTGGCCGAGCTCATCAACGACGAGACCGGCATCGCGACCGACACGGTTGAGCTGGACAAGTCGTTCACCGACGACCTCGACATCGACTCGATCTCGATGATGACGATCGTCGTCAACGCCGAGGAGAAGTTCGACGTGAAGATCCCCGACGAGGAGGTCAAGAACCTCAAGACCGTCGGCGACGCCGTCGACTTCATCGTCAAGGCCCAGGCCTAGTCGCTACGACGAGCGGGCCGCGGCACCGTCCCGGCCCGCTCGATCCGTCCCCTTCGTCTTCCTCCCCGGAGTGTTTTCGTCATGACCAAGAACATCGTCGTCACGGGTATCGGCGCGTCGTCGCCGATCGGTGGCACCGCCCCCGACAGCTGGACCGCGCTGCTCGCCGGCGCGTCGGGCGCACGCACCCTCGAACACGACTGGGTGGCCGAGTACTCGCTGCCCGTCACCTTCGCGGCCGAGGCCCTCGTCCGCCCCGACACCGTCCTCGAGCGCCCCGTCGCGAAGCGTCTCGACCCGTCCTCGCAGCTCGCGCTCGTCGCCGCCCTCGAGGCATGGGCCGACGCCGGCAGCCCCGAGGTCGACCCCGAGCGACTCGGCGTCGACTTCGCCACCGGCATCGGCGGGGTCTGGACCCTGCTCGACGCGTGGGACACCCTGCGCGAGAAGGGCCCGCGCCGGGTCCTCCCGATGACCGTGCCCATGCTCATGCCGAACTCGGCCTCAGGCAACCTCTCGCTGCACTTCGGCGCCCGCGCCTTCGCCACCACGGTCGCGAGCGCCTGCGCCTCGAGCACCGAGTCGATCTTCAACGCGATCGAGCACCTGCAGGACGGCCTGGCCGACGTCGTCATCGCCGGCGGCACCGAGTCCGCGATCCACCCGATCACGATCGCCTCGTTCGCCTCGATGCAGGCACTCTCCAAGCGCAACGACGACCCCGCGACCGCGTCCCGTCCGACGAGCGTCGACCGCGACGGGTTCGTCATGGGCGAGGGCGCCGGCGTCCTCATCCTCGAGACCGAGGAGCACGCCAAGGCTCGCGGCGCGAAGATCTACGCCTACGTCGCGGGCGGCGGGGTCACCGCCGACTCGTACCACATCACGGCGAACGACCCCGAGGGTCGTGGCGCGGCCCGTGCGGTCAAGCTCGCACTCGAGCAGGCCGGCGCCTCGCCCGACGACGTGACGCACATCAACGCGCACGCCACCTCGACGCCCGTCGGCGACCCGAACGAGTACCAGGCGCTCAAGGCCGTGTTCGGCGACCGCGTCGACGAGATCCCCGTGTCGGCGACCAAGGCCTCGACCGGGCACCTCCTCGGCGGCACCGGAGCACTCGAGGCGATCTTCACGGTGCTCGCGCTGCGCGACCGCGTCGCTCCCCCGACGATCAACATCACCGAGCAGGACCCCCAGGTGCCGTTCCGTGTCTCCGGCAGCACGCAGGAGCTGGGCGCCGGCGACCAGCTCGCGATCTCGAACTCGTTCGGGTTCGGCGGCCACAACGCAGTCATCGCGTTCCGCTCCGCCTGAGCGCACATCGACAAGGAGAAGGACCCGGGCGCTGACGCGCCGGGGTCCTTCTTCGTCGGTGACATCCAG
>Ga0256889_1000260_pt1 | contig 14019 bp, 15 predicted proteins | sample MC6MC0512MT_FD_186338 | JGI IMG/M metagenome (GOLD analysis project Ga0256889, IMG submission 186338) | Metatranscriptome of enriched soil aggregate microbial communities from Iowa State University, Ames, United States - MC6-MC0512-MT... | ecosystem: Environmental > Terrestrial > Soil >...
CCGCACCTTGCCAGGACACGACAGGCCCGTTCCAGAACGCGTTGCGCGCGAAGCTGCCGCCAGGCAGCGCAGTGGTCGCGGACCCGGAAAGCGGCAATGTCTGGGTGCGCTACGCCGGCAACGCAGGCTGGCTCAAACTCGAAAGCTCGATGCTGCCCGCGCGCCGCTTTATCAGCGCGTCCGCGATGATGCTGGTGTTCGCTGTGATCCTTGCGCTGATCGGTGCATGGCATTTGCAACGGCCGTTGCATCGCCTCGCGATTGCGGCGCGCGAGTTTCGGCTTGGGCATCGCGCGCCGGTGGTGCCGGCGAGCGGTCCGCGCGAAGTGAAGGGACTCATCGACGATTTCAACCAGATGGTGCATGCGCTTGCACAGGCCGAACAGGAGAGGGCGGTGATGCTCGCAGGCGTCGCGCATGACTTGCGTGCGCCCATCACGCGGATGCAGGTGCGCGCGGATTTGCTGCCGGACGAAGCAAACCGCAGCGGCTTTCTGCGCGACGCGGAGTCGTTGTCGCGCATCGTCACACAGTTTCTCGATTTCGCGCGCGAAAGCGCGGACAGGTCGCCGCCCACGAGTGTGGATGCGCATTGCCGCCGCCATTACGGCGACAGTCTCGAAGACGACGCACTGGTGCGTCTCGACCTGCAGGCGGGCGACGGCTTTGGCTTGCCGCTCGTCGATCTCGACCGGATACTCACTAATCTGATCGAGAACGCGCTGACGTATGGCGAACCACCGGTCGAGATCTCGACGTCGCGACACAACGGACACTACACGCTGACGGTTCGCGATCACGGCGGCGGCATTCCGGGCGGGCAACTGGAGCGCGCATTGCAACCGTTCGTACGACTGGACGAAGCCCGCAGCGGCGACGCACATTGCGGCCTCGGTCTCGCGATCGTGCGGCGACTCGTGCGATACAACGGCGGCGTTTTTCATGCGGACAATGCAGTCGACGGCGGGTTCGTCGTGTCGATGACTTTCCCCGCCTGACGCAAAAAGGGCGGTCATGCTTCTGACCGTCCTTCTCCGACTCACGCTGTGCGCCGGTTGGCGTCAGCCCTGCGCGACATGTCCCGGGACCACGATCGCGCCACGCGGACCGTCGCCATGGCCGCCGGCAGGGCCACCGCCACCGGGACCGCCGCCGCCACCCGGAGGCGGCCCCCACCAGCATCCGCTCAGGGTTGCGCTCAGGGCGGCCAGGGCCGCGATTGCCAACAGCTTCTTCATACTTCCTCCTTCAATGGATCTACGGTCACGCGGCGCTGCGGCCTGCAAGCGGAACTGCGACGCCGCGTGTCAGTGGGGAAGTTACCAATCCACGAAAGATCATGTTTTACGGAGCCGTTACAACCCGCGCCCGAAAGACGCCGCTTTGTATGGCGCGCGTGGAGGTCAAAATGCACGTTGCATGGGGCATGCATGGCGTTTTCAGTGCAGGGGAGAAGGGTGTACGCGCGTTCACGCTTTGTTTGGATATGGAAGCTGGTGTAAGGAGATTCTTGGCGCAAGCCAGCAGACCGCCTTAAGGGCCACCGACCGTCCTACTTGACGCCAATATCGCTAACCTCTACGGTTTGCCCCAATACACGTAATGGCAAATGCGGCCGCGTTAGATCGTCTGCCAGCGCGATATCGCCGCGCCGGACGTCTGCGTTCGAGCGTCTGGCGGGTGAGGCTCGAAATCGCGATGCATTGCGTCGGATGGTCTGCTTTCTGGGGTAGAGGGTTAGAGGCACTCGATCCGTGGTCGACACGGCCGCGGCGTCACAACAACGGAGTGGATATGACAGGACATGCTTGGGATCGGGTGCCAATCGACGCCCAGAGTATCGAGGCACCGCTTTCGCAGGCCGCGATCTTTCTTGTGGTCGGCGTGAACGAGGGGGCCGACGCCCTCGCCAAGGTTCGCGATTTGCTCGGTGGGATCGACGACCTCGTGAAATCCGTAGGATTTCGCGACCTCTCCGCCCGGCTGTCCTGCATCGTCGGGATCGGTAGCGAGCTGTGGGATCGCATGGGTGCGCCCACGAAGCCTCGCGAACTGAAGCCGTTCGCCGCGGTTGAAGGCACGCGGCACAAGGCGCCGGCTACGCCGGGCGATCTCCTCTTTCACATACGTGCCGAACGGCCAGATTTCTGCTTTGAGTTCGAGCGAATCCTGCTCCGAACCCTCGGGTCGGCGGTGACGATGATCGACGAGGTTTCGGGTTTCAGATACTTCGATGCTCGTGACCTGCTTGGCTTCGTGGACGGCACTGCCAACCCGGTCGGACACGAGATAGGTCAGTCCGCGCTCGTCGGCGACGAAGATTCCGACTTTGTTGGTGGCAGCTATGTCGTGGTGCAAAAATATCTGCACGATCTTGCGGCTTGGGGCGAAACCTCGACCGACTTGCAGGAGAAAATCCTTGGCCGAACCAAGATCGACAATATCGAACTCGATGACGACGATGCCCCGCGCAAGTCGCACAAGACGCTGGCTACCATCGTCGATGAGGATGGCAACGAGCACGATATCTTGCGCGACAACATGCCTTTCGGTCGCGCCGGCCACGGCGAGTTTGGCACCTACTTCATCGGATACACCCGGCATTTGTGGGTGATCGAGAAGATGCTGCAGCGGATGTTCGTGGGCGTACCGGCGGGTGCCTATGACAGGCTTCTGGACTTCTCCACGGCACATACCGGTACGACCTTCTTTGCTCCTTCCCGATCGATGTTGGCCACGCTGGCAGGCGGAAGTTCATCTTAGCCGCCTGCCTTCAGCGAGGCGTCTTTCGAGTAGCAGGATCTGGGGTTGCGATGAACGGGCACCGAGCAGGTGCGGCCCTGCACTGCTATTTTTGTGCTCCCCAAGGGCGCGCGTGGCTCGCTCACGAAGCGCCAACTTCTGATCGAGCCCGGACATTATTGCGGACGGGGGCGGGCGGATCGACTTCGGAAAGGGCGCGGGGTCCGTGGAATTTGTGTGACGGAAGAGCGTTGGCGCACGTTTGTGATTCAAGTGCCGCGATACAGTCCGGTGACTCGCGATGATTCGAGCCGCCGCGAAGCAACGGCGCGAAGTCCACTTGTCCAACTCATACCGTCGATCACAATGGCCTTTGTCCAAGTCTGCAGAGGGGACGTCCAACTGGGTGCACCCATCAGATTTTCGATTTACACGGCTAACGGCAGATTGCTCCTGAACCGGGGCTGCTGCATCAGTTCCGAGGCGCAGCTTGAGCGCCTTTTCGATGTCGGCGCATACCGCGACGACAACGGGCCGGGGGCACGAAACGGGAGCGGGTCCGCGCGCAGCATACTGATTTCGAGCGCGAACCATCGTCCAGCGCCGAGCGCCGCTACTGCAATCACCGTGGACTTTCCCGCGCTGACCCAGGCACTCGATTGCTTGCAGCTCACAGTGGAGGGCGTGGACAAACGTTCGGTGCAAACTGCGTATGTCGGCACCGTCAAGGGGAGTGCGCTGATCGTCACAGCGCCAAAGGATGATGAGCTGCTGCAACCTGGGGTCGTCGTCCAGGCAAAAATGATATTCGGGCGAGACGTGTATACGTTCGGCACACGGGTGACCGCACGGCACGCGGCTCCCTCCGATCTCGTCGTACTCGCGCATCCGGAGAAGGTGGTCAAACACAGGGTGAGGCGCCATCGACGCGTCGAGACCAGGGTGGCCGCCCGCGTCATTCGCAACGATGCCGTCGCCGCGGGATACGATGCGACTGTCGTCAACGTCAGCATCGATGGTCTTCAATTGTCATTGCGCGATACCGCACTGATGCCCGGGGAGCACTTCAAGCTCGCATTGCGTTTACCGACAGATGGCAAGACGCACGCTGTGCTGTGGAATTGCGTCGCCAGAAACGTCAGGCGCAAAAAAGACGGCGTGCTAGTCGGTGCAGAGTTCGGCGCGCGCACCGACGAAGCCAAGGTCCTGCTCAAGGACTTCATCTTCGAGATGGCCACGGGAACCGCATTCTAAAGGTGGCGTTCGTCGACAGACATGCTCGGACCATGCCGGCGCAATAGGGTGACGAGAGCCTTGGGCTCTGTCGCAATAGCGCGGTCCGCCATGATGTGCCGTGTGTCCGGTGGTACGTAGCTTATCCGTTGAGTCTGCGCCATCTTGAACAGATGCAGGGTCCTCGCGGACCGCATCGGTCGGACGCTGATCGATTCTACGACCTCGCAACATAAGACCTACAGCACGCAGCCGAGGCGCCCCCTGTCGACGTGGGGCTGCGCCAGATCCGCAGGAGCGTAGGCGAGCCTATGCGTTTCATCGCGAGAAGTCTCAGCAAGCACTGACGGCAGCTACTAGCGCTAGCGACTGCGTTGGAGCGGCTCGCGTGCGGTGTCCGCAACGTCGCTGCGCGTTCCGAACAACATGTCGCAGATGGGAAACGTGAGATTGAAGTTTTGCGTCGCCATCAGCTCCGGGTCGTGATGCGTCACGTGAAGCCGGCGCACGGTGTTGACGAACGGCATACGGTCGAGCAAGGGGCTATCGGTGACATGCGAAAGCGTGTGCAGGCCTTCGTACATTAGATAATACGAAGCCATGGTAAGCAGCGCGATGTAGCCAGCATTGCGCGAGAACACATAGCCGATTAGAAGCGCAAACGGCACGGCGGCAAGCACGAACGCCACTGGTGCGAACGGCGGAAAGAGCAGCGCGCGCCAGTGCCTCTGCCCCTTGTACTCGAGCGTGACGTGCGTGAAGAACCGATGATGAACGGCACAGTGCCGCTTGTAGATCATGCTGAAATATTTGGTGGGCCGATGCAGTACGTAACGATGTGCAGCCCACTCGGCCCAGTTGCCGAACAGGAAAAGCGGAACGACGGCGAGCCATTCAGAAAACGTCGGCGCATGCAATTGCGCGATACAGTACGCAATCACGCCGCCCGTGAACAACAGCGTGAAGCCCAGGTGCATCTCGCCCCTGTACCACGCCGGTGTAGCCGCGACATATTCGTCGCGAAACCGGTATGAGCGCGTGCGAACGTCTTCGTCGTATTTCATCCATGTCTCCTTCCAGGTGTGGCTGCTGATCCGACCTCGGGCGCAGCCTGGTGTGTGAACACAAACATAGCGAGATCGACCTATAACATCTAATACTGTTTTTTGATGCCTTGGATCATCGACGCTGATATCCGTGTTATCCCGGCTGACAGCGTTTGGTTAGCACGATCGAACGCCGACAGCAATGAATGTATGACGCCGGGCTACGGGTGCCACGGGCGCAGCGGCCGCCGGCGTGCACGCTGGTGGTGTTCATCAACCGCCGAGCCCCGCCAGGTTCATCTGCCATTAGCAAATGCTGTGAACATCGCTAGCAGAATTAACGGAGACCAACATCAGGCGCCCGGTTAAACGCTATCTAGGGAGGGATTTCGTGATTTGAGTGGGATTCCTAATCAATCGAGTATTTTTGCCGTCAACAACCGAAGTATCGTGCTGCGCCTTCTTAGTCGTTCCGCGCGGAGCGTTCGTGTTCCGGTGGAAAAGCCACGCTAGCAGAATTAACGGACGCCATTAGCGCTCCAACGGACACCATTAGCGGAAATTGCGAACTTCAACAACTGGCGCCGGAGCAGGGTAGGGGTGCGGGTTGCCAGGGATGGTCAGGCATAACGCCGCGCAGCGCCGCAGCGCGACGAGAGGAATCGAATGCGCGACGGGCGATGTCGCGTAAGACGCTTGTCGACTCTCATCGGCCATCCGGCCCGATGCGAGCGCTACGGCACGTTGGTTGCAAACTGGAACGGCCATTCGCGCACCCGCCTCGACCGGTTGAAACCCGCCTCGGACCATTTTTTAATTCGGCTATTCGCGCGTTCACCATTGAAAGCGCAATTTTGCAATTATCGTTACCAGGTTCAAAATCAAGTCGCCTCACGAGGAACAGGCGACTCCCATGACAGACGATCCCAATCTCGATCCTGATTCCGATCCTGACAAGCTGAAAGGCCCCGGCGGCATGACGTTGCGGCAGATCCACGAGCAGGTGCAGAAGAGCGTTGAGCGCGACCGCGAAGCGCAGGCTGCGCACCGCTCATCCGCTCCGCCGCAGGGCCGGTGGCAGCGGTGGGTGCGCTATGTATGGGGCCGCAGCGGACGTCGCTAGCCACGGTTTAATAAGGGATGCGCCGATCGCCGGCAGGCTTCTCAGGAATGGAGCCGTGTCGCCAAGCAGCGCCATTGAGTTCCTGCCAACCCGAAATTTGAACGTCCGTAGCTTGGCAATGTTGCAGCCCCCTGGTCGTCAACCCATGCGGTTGGCCGCGATTGCCCGTTCGGGAGCAAGCGTAATAGCGGGCCTGGCCAGCCGCTGCGGGTGGGTGACCGGCGGCTCGCGACCCGGAGCAGCCTCCTGCCGTTTCCGACAGCGGCCATTGAACAATGCGTCGCCAGACAAGCTGTTGACGAAAAATTTCCGACTGACGTTTTCGGCGCGCGCGGCCTCACGGTATAACGCATCTTTCCATATCAAGTTTGCCGCAGGCCTGCCGTAAGACGAGGTTCAACTGCAACTACTCAAGGCTCTTGACCCATGTCGTTCACTTTTCTGGAGCGCGCCCTCGCGGTTTCCGCTGCTGCGCTCTGCCTCGGCGCCTGTGCTATACCCCCTACGCCCCAATCGGATACGCTTGCACCTGAAGAGCGCGCGCGGGCCATCGCGGCGATTTCGCATTTCATGTCGGACGGCGATGCAAACAGCTTCGATTCGGTATCAAACGGTTTCGATGCGCCCCTGTACGAAACAAGGCGCAGTACCACAGTCGGAGGCGCTCTTTACGTTACGTACCGTGGGTTCCAGAAAAGAAGTGATGCATTTTCCATTGACTCCACTTACCGGCAAACATGGAAAGACGCCTTTAGCAGACATGCAACCGTATCGTCCGACTTGAACCTCGTTATGAGCCACGGTTTCTGCCTGACGCATGACCGGTTCAGGCAAGCGTTCGGTGATCAAGTCGACCGGCTCGTCGACGGCAAAAGCAAGCACTCAGGCCTCGCGACCAACAAGAATCTCGCGATGGTCGCATTCACTGACGACGGTAGTTGCGTGAAATCCATAACCATTTTCCCTCGCGAACAGCACGCGCCCAAAACGACCGTCACGCAGTCGCACTGACAGACCGGGCGTCCTCATCGGCCGTCGGCGCGCGTGTCGGAACGGAGCGCTGTGACGATCGGTCGATGCGATTCAGCGTTGGCTTGCAGCGAAGCTAAGTCGACTACTGCGGACGACGCCGCGAACTTCCGATCGGTTTCCATACGACCGCGCTTTTCGGAGCTCTGACAGATAACTTCTAGAAATTGCCTTCGGAGTTTCCGCAACCTGCGAGAATCGTCGACGATTCGAGAGATGTCGTCGAGTGACCGAAACTGGCCCGAAGACCGCCACCCATCCTTCGACAGTGGGCGACCGAACAGTCATGCCCGCCGCAATACGGCACTAGCTATTTGCCCACCAACGCTCAGCCTCGTCGATGTGAGCGCATAGCGTATCTGCGACAACCATCGGCGAATTGCCGTCGTCGAATCGAAACCAGTGGTCACTATTCGGCCCAAGCGACCCGAGTCTATGGCGCTGATTCGGATGTAGATCGTGTGCCGTGACCGTGCTTGCGGAAATGAATTTCCCCCAGTGGGTGGTAATCCCCTCCACACCGCATTGAGACAACTCCACGACGAAGCCTCGCCCATGGCGATCGAACTGCACCGTCAACAGATCGACCCGGCGATCTCGTTGTCGTCGAAAATGAGGCAAAGAACCTTTAAACCCTAGCTGGCGAAGCGCGGGAACAAAACGCGCTTTCAACGCGCTGTTCATCTCGTCACGGCTCATCGGATTGTCTCGTCAGGATGAGGGAGCTAAGTTGCTGCCAGTTTCGTAACCCCAATTGTTAGCAATCTGCCCTTACATGTCGAGCGTCCGTTCCTGGCCGATAAGGTGAGGTCGCCAACGTCTAGGCCGTCTCGTTGAAACCAAGGTTCTTCGTTTCGGACGGCGGGAAGAAATGCGGTATAGCGGGGCTGTTCATCGCAAAAATATTTAACTGCGCGCCGTACAGGACGGTGGCCGGAGTTTGAGGTGAAGCTAAAGGTCCCGTTCGCCGAAGCCTGAGCACTTTTATTAAACGCAAGAAATCCTGCGGCGGTGGTCGGCTCCTGGGCCAGATTGATCGGTGAGCCGTCCGATGTTGTGTAGATACCGTCCTTCATTTGATACTGTTGAGCGTCGCTGCCCAAACTCTTAAAAAGGCCCAGGAAGCCAACCAGGCCGTCTGCCTCTTTGCTTACGTCGTCTAACTGTGCCTGCGTAAGGGGCGAACCATCCGCGTCTGCCCAAGATGCATAGCCGACGACAGCATCATCGTGGAATGTGCTAACTGCTTGGACAAGGTCCGCGTTGCTGTTCAGTTTCCCCTGAACCCAGCTTTTATCATCTGAGCTAAGGCTCTTCGATACGACCTGGATTGAACCGTTGCTCGACTGGAAGTCGAAATGTGCATTAGCGAGGTCGGGGCGCTGTGACAACACTGATTGCATCGTGGAAACCAGGGCGTTTGCGATGTCTCGCGCGTCACTACCCATCTTCAACGGTGCGCCGATCGCGTCCATATATTTCGCCAGGCGAGCTGAAATAACCGAGGAGTCAAGGGCGGTCACCGTTAGCGGTGCTGCACCTGTTCCGTCGCTCGACGCGGCCTGTTTCTGGTTCAGTGCAATCGAGTTCGGATTGGTGCTGGTCGCGGTCGCCGCTGTCGCATTTGTCGAAATAATAGAGACGCTCACTTTCCCCTCGCAAAGGTTTATTTCGTAAACGTGCTTACGGCCGCAGCCGCTGGAACTTGATGGACCGCTGATTTCCGGCTTTGGCTTTCATCGACCCGCACAGTGTTGCAAAACTCCTAATTTATGCCATACCTGCGGCTAACCGCTGACGCGACGGCGGTATTGCCTGACAGGTGTTACGGCTCTAACAGACCCACTCCGGTCATACGATCCTCTCGAAAGCCGTCAGTCCGCCGAATCAGGGTTTCCCGGACTGGAGCACCGCAAAGCGGACGTTGATGACCTCACCCAATCGGCCAACAGCGGCCGTTCGACGCCCACACTGAAATCATCGACAATCGACCTTGATGGGACATTGCCAGGCGACGACTCGTCTACTACGACATCGGCGAACAGCCAACCGAACACCATGGCGAAACCAATACTGACCATATTGTTGAAGGGTACATTCCCGGAAAATCTTCGCTTCGTCGAAAATTTGCTTCAGCCTCTTGGACTTCTGCTCGCGAACCCTGATAGTGGGTTGATAACGCACTGGAGCGACGATGGCCGGCAGGTTGCGGTATCCCGTGCTGCGATTGTTGATGAGGTATTCGCTGGTGTGATGAAGAACGTTCAGTTCTGGGAGACCGGTTGCGAGGACCTATTCGTGTCCTGGCTCGATGTCTCGTCAGGTTGGGAGTTCTCCTTTCACCTCAATGGCGTTACACCAACGCTGAAAATCGCGTTAGCGACCGTACTCTCGAATGCGGTCCTGATCGACCTACAGCAGCACTACCAAGATGAGAGTGTTTTTAGAATCGACTTTGACGAACCCTCCCTATCGCGGATCTGATCTGCGTTCGCATCACTACGACCAACGACCGCTTCCGGGCCAATTGACTGGCCGAAACGGGTCGGGCTGCGTCGGTTCGCTCCACAAGCTCATCCCCCTAAAACGGTCACTGAGGTTACGCAGCCCCAAAGCGGCCACTCGCAAGCGCGTACTCACGACCCATTGCGGTCGGTCGTAGAGCAGTGACTCTAACGTCTGCTCCCGATGGCTCATCCGACATCCGCCTAGGTCCGACCGACTTCCACCTTCGGCGTTTCATTTTTGCTCCGAAAGATGTGCCGGTACGGCGTTTCGCTATAGCCGACATGGCTGCGAGGCATCGATGGAAACTGGGCATTCGACAGTCGTCGCTCAAAATGGCTCCTTGACCGCCAAGGGGTGGCGGTGACAAAGGCGGTGAAGCCAATATGTAAAGCCTCATGCTGAAGTGTGACGACTGCTCCATCGCTTGTCCGGATAGATCTTTTCGATTGACCCATGCAGTCGATCGTCGATCGCAGCGCGAAAGCCGTCTGGCGCCGACTGCATCCGACGTCCCCAGATGCGGCAACAAGGGCGGACGTAACTTCAGTGGCAAGCGGCCCACCCAGAAAAGCTAGCACTGCCGCAACATGAGAGTCCTTGATCAACACACAGATTGCCGGACTGCTCATTCAGCGCTGTACGTGCAACCTGCCAACATTGCCGGCAATAGATCACCCGCATCTCGGTGAAGAAAGCGCCTGCTTCTGCGGCCTTGGTGGAAATTGCGGTCACGCGAAAGGCTCAGCTCTCGAAAGGTGCGGCAAGGAGCAGGTCGCAAACGTTGGGAATTTCGAGGCCAGGCACAAGTCGACGTCCAACGTCGGCCAGACCTGTTCCGATGACAGTGTGTGGCTTCCGTCTCGCGATCTCGGCTAGCGCCTCCGTGAACGCTCTCTTGAAGCCCAACCGCGGATAGAGCGCGAGCGTGTCGTCGATCAGTTGCGGCGAGATCTCGTCCATCCTGAGCCCCAGGACGTCGACGTGAGCGCCGAAGTGAACGAGCGCGACTTCCGGTTCCCTGCGATCGGCGATTTCGGCGGACGAGTGAAGGGCGATGGCATCCCAGACGATGTCTGCCTTTGCTTTCGGATAGTCGTGCACATGCAGAAATCTACTCGCGGCGTCGGCACCATCCACTTCGAAACGCTTGTCCGCAATGTAATCTTTCGACAGACCCAGGTCGTGAAGCAGCGACGCAAGATAAACCAGCTCGCGGTCGTACTTCATTTGCCGCTTTTTGCCGATGAACTCGGCAAACCACCATGTCCGGTGGACATGATTGAGAAACGGCTTCGAATGGGCTTGCTCGACGAGAGCGGCCGCTGTGCGGACGAGCTCCGAGTCCGGCGCAGCTATGCCTCCGATGATGACAGGGGGTTTCATATATTCTCCTCAAAAGTCTGAGTCGAAAAAATAGTTCACCCTGTCTTTCGCGGCAACGACAAACAGCCCTCGTCCAGGGACGTTCGTTCGCTCCGACGGAGAAGGCATCTCTGGCGGTTTTCGCGTCAAGATTTCGACTGTCCGAAGCGGCTCCGATAGTCCTGCGGAGACACGCCATAAACCTTTGCGAATGCCCGGCGCATCCGTTCGTCATCTCCAAAGCCGGTCCGACGCGCGATGACTTGAATAGGATCGCGCGCGGATTCGAGCAGGCGTCTGGCCGCCTCTATGCGGATTTTCTCGACGGCCCGCGCAGGGCTTTCCCCGGTTTCGCGAAGATAGACACGAGCGAAGTTGCGTGGGCTCATCCGTGCTGCGTCCGCGAGTGCAGGAATCGACAAGTCCGCTTCGAGATGGGTTCGAATCCAATCGTGAAGGTCGTCGAACCGACCGCGCGCGTCGCGCATCTGCTGACGCAGTTCTATGCTGAACTGCGATTGACCGCCGGGTCGCTTGAGAAAAAGAACCATGCCGCGCGCCACATTGAGCGCCGCCAGGTGGTCCAGATCGTCCTCAATCATTGCCAGCGCCATGTCAATCCCAGCGGAGACGCCGGCCGATGTCCAGATATGACCGGAGGTGACAAAGATCGCGTCTGGCTTGACGTTGATGGTCGGGTGCTGGTCCTCGAGCCGGCTGCACGCAGCCCAATGTGTCGTCGCATCGCGGCGATCCAGAACGCCCAACTGGGCGAGGACGAACGCGCCCGTGCAGACGGAGCCGAGCCGACGAGGCCGGTCGAGATAACTCACGAGCCTCGCCCGAAGCGATGCAGTCGCGGCAGCGGGCATGATCAGGTCGGCGCCGGCAACGAGCAGCGTGTCGACGGAGTCGATCACCGCGTCGTCGAGCCGTACGGTTTCCAGCTTGACGCCAGTGTCGGTGGAGACCGGACCTCCCGCCTCGGAGGCAAGAACGACGTGATAGGCGGGGCGACCATCTTCAAAGCAGGCGTCGCTGAATGCTTGCAGTGGACCGGATATGTCCATCAGCTTGGCACCCTCATAAGCGACGATGACAACCTTGCGAGGTACTTGTCCGTCCGATGTGTCGATCTTAGCCATTTGCCTGAGGCGTCGAGGTGTGGCGAGCTTCAGTTTCCCGGGTCGCCGATTCAGCCAGCCACCTTCGAGGCCCGCCGGCACGCACGACGACAAGACCGCCGGGAGAACTTGGCTTGGCGTCGCGTCCTGGCGACAGGCTATCGGCATTGGCGTGCGGCGGCAATGACAATTCCCCCTCGTTTTCTGCCGCCGCTGTGATAGGCCGGCCTGACTGGGCGGCTTGAGGAAGGGTGGTTCGACGTGGGCTCACGCAATTCGCACCGTGCCTGCGGGACGGCCCGCAGGCTACCAACCGGCAGAAAACGAGGTGTGGATGTCAATCGCGGAACGGTTCGTGAGCCTATACTCGGCTGACCATTTTGACGTCAGTCAGCTAGGACATTCTCGTGATCTCAGATATCAAGGTACCGGACAGGAGGATTGTCCGCGAGGCTGAGGCGCTTGCGCGCTCGGTCTCGAACGAGGCGCTATTCAACCACGTGATGCGATGCTACTGGTTTGGTGAGCTGTTCGCGCAACAAGAAGGAACGAAGGTGGATAGTGAGCTGATGTTCCTGTCAGCCGTGCTGCACGATCTGGGACTTACCGATCATGCCCCCGGTCCTCACCGCTTCGAAATTGAAGGTGCGAGTGCAGCGCGGATGTTCCTTGTTGAACAAGGCGTATCGAAGGATCGTGCACAGAATGTTTGGGACAACATCGCGCTGCATACGTGGGATATGAATCATTTCAGGGGGGACACCAGCCGCCTTATGCAGTTGGGACTGGCGTATGACGTCTCTGGCGTGGCCGGCGCGCAGCTCGACCCAACAGACGTCGCCGAAGTGCTACGACGATATCCCCGCCGGAACTTCAAGCGCGCTTTCAACGAAATGCTCAATCACGAAGTCGACTGCAAGCAGCCGTACCCGCACTGGTTTCACATTTGCTCCCGCGTTGCACACAACCGATCGCCGCTCACAATCGTGGATGCACCGGTCGTGCTGGACTGGGCGCCGTTTGACGAATGAGCGGTGCTTCGAGCATCCATGTTGCTGGCAGAAATCGAGGGCTAAACGTCATTTGTGCCGCGGTTCGACAAACCTATACTCGGTAGCGATAGCAGTACCCGAACGCCGCCTTCGTTTAAGCGCAAAGACCGTACAACGTGGAGCAAGCCAAATGACCAAATACACCGAATTCGAATTCAGGACGCAACCGTGGTTTGACCCGGCATGGTTCGATCGAACCGCCTTCCAGGGATTCAATCAGTTCATCCCGATGAAGACCATCGTGATCCACTGCTTTGATCCGCGGGCATCCGAGATACCGCAGGCTGTCGCCGACTATTTCGGCGACGAGGTCTACCCGGGCGAAAACATTCTCGACGAAGCCGGCAACCGGATCGGCAACACGCGGACGCTGTTCGCAGTGTCGAACGCGGGTGGCCGTGCCTTTTCGGCTCTTCAATCGGTCGCTACGATGGACTATCTTTTCAAAGTACAAAACGTCGTGGTGGTGCACCACTCATTCTGCGGCGCGACGGCTTTCACGCCGGAGACTCTTGTCGACGAGTTTCATGATCATCACCACGCCGATATCTCGACAATGTTCGATCAGGATAGCCTCGCCATTTCACATTTCGAGGAGTCGATCAAACACGATGTCGAACTGCTTCGTGCCAGCCCGGCTGTACCAAAGGAGGTCAAGCTCTACGGCTTCTTCTATGAGATGAATTCTGGCGAGTTGACGGAGGTGGTGCGGGACATCCCAGCATAGCGGCGTCGCTGCTGGGCGAAGTATGGCAACAGACCGCAGCGATCAAGATATAGATGGACACATCGAACCACGC
>Ga0256889_1000262_pt1 | contig 13988 bp, 11 predicted proteins | sample MC6MC0512MT_FD_186338 | JGI IMG/M metagenome (GOLD analysis project Ga0256889, IMG submission 186338) | Metatranscriptome of enriched soil aggregate microbial communities from Iowa State University, Ames, United States - MC6-MC0512-MT... | ecosystem: Environmental > Terrestrial > Soil >...
CCGGCGCCCACCGACCGACGTGACGAAAGGAGCGCCCCGTGACCCAGAACCCACGACCCGACGACTCGCCCGTCCGAACGACGGACCCCAGCGGCATCCGCGGCTGGCTCTTCGACCTCGACGGCGTGCTCACCCCGACCGCGATCGTGCACATGCACGCGTGGTCGCGGCTCTTCACCCCGTACCTCGAGGCGCAGGGCGCTTCGCCGTACACCGACGCCGACTACTTCTCGTACATCGACGGCAAGCCGCGCTACGACGGCGTCCGGAGCCTGCTCGAGAGCCGCGGCATCCACCTGCCCGAGGGCGAACCCACGGACCCTCCCGAGGCCGAGACGGTCTGCGGGCTCGGCAACCGCAAGAACGCCGCCTTCAACGAGACGCTGGCCGACGAGGGAGTCGCCCCGTATCCGGCGAGCGTCGCCTTCCTCGACGCGGTGCAGGCCGCCGGATGCCTCGTGGCCGTGGTCTCGAGCTCGAAGAACGCGCCGTCCGTGCTCGAGGCCGCCGGCATCGCCGACCGGTTCGAGGTCGTCGTCGACGGCGCGGTCGCCGCCCGCGATGGGCTGCCGGGCAAGCCGGCGCCCGACACCTACGAGCGGGCGGCCGAGCTGCTCGGCCTGCCCGGCGCCGAGTGCGCGGTCGTCGAGGACGCCGAGTCCGGCGTCAAGTCGGGTGCGGCGGGCGACTTCGGCCTCGTGGTCGGCGTCGACCGCGGCGTCGGTCGCGACGTGCTGCTGCGCCTCGGCGCCGACGTCGTGGTCGACGAGCTCGACGAGCTGATCCCCGATCTCCAGCGCAACCGGAAGGACACCGAATGAGGTTCGCCGACGACGACCCCCTGAACCGCAGCCGGTTCCCGGTCGACGAGTGGGCGCTCGTCGAGACCGAGTTCGGCGACTCCGACATGGGTCGGACCGAGACCCTGTTCGCCGTGGGCAACGGCTACCTGGGCCTGCGCGGCAACGTCGAGGAGGGCCGCGACGGCCACATGCACGGCACGTTCGTGAACGGGTTCCACGAGACGTGGCCGATCCGCCACGCGGAGGAGGCGTTCGGCTTCGCCCGGGTGGGCCAGACGATCGTCAACGCGCCCGACGCGAAGATCATCCGGCTGTACGTCGACGACGAGCCGCTCGTGCTCACCGAGGCCGAACTGCTGAGCTACGAACGGCGGCTCGACTTCCGCCTCGGCGCGCTCAGCCGCTCGATCGAGTGGCGCACGCCGGCGGGCAAGCGCGTGCTCATCACGAGCCGGCGCATGACGAGCTTCACCGACCGGCACCTCGCGGTCGTCGACTACGAGGTCGAGTTGCTCGACGCCGACGCCGCCGTGACGATCTCGAGCCAGATCCTCAACCGGCAGGACGGCCGCGACGAGTACCGCTCGGGTGTGCAGCAGGAGGCCCAGACACCCGGGGCGTTCGACCCGCGCAAGGCCGAGCAGTTCATCGACCGGGTGCTGCAGCCGCGCATCAGCCGCTCCGACGGCGGTCGGTACATGCTCGGCTACCAGACGACGAACTCGAGCATGACGATCGCGATCGGCGCCGAGCACGCGATCACGACCGACAACCCGTTCACCGAGACCGGCACGATCGGCGACGACCTCGCGAAGCACGTGTATCGGGTGCAGGCGAAGCAGGGCATGCCGATCCGCATCACCAAGACGATCAGCTACCACACGGCCCGCAAGGTGCCCGCGCGCGAGCTGGCCGACCGTTGCGACCGCACGCTCGACCGCGCAGCCGAGCTCGGCACGGGCGAGCTCTTCGCGCAGCAGCGCTCGTGGCTCGACGACTACTGGGCCCGTTCAGACGTCGAGATCGCCGACCAGCCGGTGCTGCAGCAGGCGACGCGGTGGAACCTCTTCCAGCTCGCCCAGGCGACCGCACGCACCGACGGCGGCGGCGTCGCCGCGAAGGGCGTGTCCGGGTCGGGCTACGGCGGCCACTACTTCTGGGACTCGGAGATCTACGTGCTCCCGTTCCTCACCTACACGGCGCCGATCGTCGCCCGCAACGTGCTGCGGTTCCGTCAGCGCATGCTCGACGCGGCGCGTGCTCGGGCGCTCGAGCTCAACCAGCGGGGCGCCCTCTTCCCGTGGCGCACGATCAACGGTCTCGAGTCGAGCGCGTACTACGCCGCGGGCACCGCGCAGTACCACATCGACGCCGACATCGCCTTCGCGCTCTGCCAGTACGTCGCGGCGACCGGCGATACCGACTTCCTCGGACGCGGCGCGATCGACATCCTCGTCGAGACGGCTCGCATGTGGGAGGACCTCGGCTTCTGGCGGTCGAACGCCGACGACGTGTTCCACATACACGGCGTCACGGGGCCCGACGAGTACACGACGGTCGTGAACGACAACCTCTACACGAACGTGATGGCTCGGGCGAACCTCGCGGCCGCGGCATCCGCCGTCGACAATCTGCAGGTGGGTGACGCGGCGGCCTACCACCGCCTCGTCGACCGGCTCGGGGTGACCCCCGCCGAGGTCGCGAGCTGGCGGCGGGCGGCGGCGCACATGCACATCCCGTACGACGAGCAGCTCGGCATCCACCCGCAGGACTCGGCGTTCCTGCAGAAGGAGCTGTGGGACCTCGAGAACACGCCCGACGACCGCCGGCCGCTGCTGCTGCACTACCACCCGCTCGTCATCTACCGCTTCCAGGTGCTCAAGCAGGCCGACGTGGTGCTCGCCCTCTACCTGCAGGGCGACCGGTTCACGGCCGAGGCCAAGCGCGCGAACTTCGAGTACTACGACCCGCTGACGACAGGCGACTCGACGTTGTCGGCGGTCGTGCAGTCGATCGTCGCGGCCGAGGTCGGCTACCACGAGCTCGCGATGCGATACTTCCGCTCCGCCCTGTTCGTCGACCTCGCCGACCTGCACCACAACGCGTCCGACGGCGTGCACGTCGCCTCGACGGGCGGCGTGTGGGCCTCGCTCGTGTCGGGGTTCGGCGGGTTCCGAGACCACGGCGGCCGGTTCACGTTCGACCCGCGCCTGCCCGACGGCTGGTCGGGCCTCACCTTCCGGCTGACGCTCCTCGGCACGCGCATGCGCGTCGAGCTCACCCCCGAGGCGATCGCGTTCACGATCGAGTCGGGCACGTCGGCAGCGGTCTCGGTGCGCGGCACCGAGGTGACCGTGACCGCGGATTCCCCGGTGTCGGTGCCGCTCGACGGCCAGGGTCCGCGGCTCTACGGCTCGCCGACGATGCAGGATGTCGCGGGCACGCGCCGTGCCGACGGTACCCTGCTCACGGCATCGATCCCGACGCTGTCACTCGACGCGGACGACATCGAATCGGTCATCCCGATCGACTGATCCGGGGTGTTTCCAGCCGCTCGCGCTAACATGACGCGAAGTCAGACACCGGAATCGGGAGACCTGTGGGCCTACTGGACAACTTCGAGAAAGGTCTCGAGCGCGCCGTCAACGGTGCGTTCGCGAAGACCTTCCGTTCGGGGCTGCAACCGGTCGAGATCACCTCGGCGCTCAAGCGCGAGGTCGACACGAAGGCAGCCGTCGTCTCGCGCGACCGCGTGCTCGTGCCGAACAACTTCACCGTGCGCATGTCGCCCGCCGACCACGAGCGCATGTCGGCGCTCGGCCCGGCCCTGATCGACGAGCTCGTCGACCTCGTGCAGAAGCACGCGGCGAGCCAGCACTTCCAGTTCGCGGGCGGCATCACGATCGCCCTGCGAGCCGACGAGGGCCTCAGCGTCGGCATGGTGCAGGTCGACTCGCAGAACGTGAAGGGCCAGGTCGCCTGGACGCCGGTGCTCGACGTGAACGGCCGGCGCTACCCGATCATCAAGGGCCGCACGGTCATCGGCCGCGGCTCCGAGGCCGACGTCACCCTCGACGACTCCGGCGCCTCGCGCCGGCACGCCGAGGTCCAGTGGGACGGCTCGCGCGCCCGTGTGCGCGACCTCGGCTCCACGAACGGCACCCAGCTCGACGGCGCCCCCGTGAAGGAGGCCATCCTGCCCCCCGACTCCGTCATCACGATCGGACGATCGCGCATCGTGTTCCGCGTGCTCGCCCAGGCCGCCGGCGGCGGCGATCCCGCGCCGGCCACCCGTCGACACGACATGGGCGGATTCTGGGGGCCGGCCGAATGAGCGAACTGACCCTCCTCGTCCTCCAGCTCGGATTCCTGCTGCTCCTGTGGGTGTTCATCTTCGCGATCGTCTACGCACTGCGCAGCGACCTCTTCGGTCAGCGCGTCCGCAAGCTCCAGCCCGACGCGGCCGCTGCGGCACCCGCGGCCCCGGCGGCGAGCGCGTTCCCCACGTCGCCCGTCACGGGCTCGCCCGCCGCGCCCACCGAGGCCGTCACGACGACCCCCCAGGGCGGTGGCAACGGCGAGCTCGCCTCGAGCGACAACGCCCGGCGCCTCGTCATCACGAACGGGGCGAAGTCGGGCACCGAGTTCCCGCTCGGCACCGATGAGATCACGATCGGCCGGTCGAGCGATTCGGCGATCATCATCCGCGACGACTACACCTCGACCCACCACGCCCGGCTCATGCTGTGGAACGGCCGGTGGATGATCCAGGACCTCGACTCGACCAACGGCACCTTCCTCAACGGCTCCCGAGTGACCGTGCCCACGCCCATCCCGCTCGGAGCCACCGTCAAGGTCGGCGCGACGACGTTCGAGCTGCGGCGGTAGGCCATGCCGGCGGTCAAGGCGAGCGCAGCGGTCTCGCATGTCGGGCGCATCCGCTCGAACAACCAGGATTCCGGCTACGCCGGACGCCGGCTGTTCCTCGTCGCCGACGGCATGGGCGGCCACGCGGGCGGCGACGTCGCCAGCGCGATCGCCACCCGTCGCATCGCCGACGCCGACGTCGACTACGCGAGCCCGCCCGAGGCCGCCGCCGCCCTCGAGGGCGCGCTGATCGCGGCGAACCGGCGCCTCGCCGAGACCGTCGCCGAGCACTCCGAGCTCACCGGCATGGGCACGACCGTGAGCGCGATGGTGCACCTCGGCGACCGCGTCGTGATCTCGCACATCGGCGACTCGCGCATCTACCTGCTGCGCTCGGGCGAGCTGAGCCAGATCTCGACCGATCACACCTTCGTGCAGCGCCTCGTCGACGCCGGCCGCATCACCGCCGAGGAGGCGATGGTGCACCCCCGCCGCTCGGTGCTCATGCGCGTGCTCGGCGACGTCGAGGCGTCGCCCGAGATCGACCAGATGGTGCTCGACACCCGCGAGGGCGACCGGTGGATGCTCTGCTCCGACGGGCTCTCGGGCGTCGTCGCGTTCGACGACATCCACGAGCTCATGTCAGCCGACGCGGGGGCGAAGCAGATCGCCGATCGGCTCGTCAAGGCGGCCCTCGACGGCGGCGCTCCCGACAACGTGACGGTCGTCGTGGTCGACATCGGCGAGCCCGCCGCACCCGCGACGCCGCCGCTCATCGTGGGCTCGGCCGCCGCACCGCTCGCGTTCGGCACGGCCGTCGAAGCGCCGAAGCCCCGCGGCATCCGCCTCACGCCGTTCCGGCCGCACCCGGTGCAGGAGACCCACTTCGAGCCCGACTCGGCCGACTACTTCGACGAGCTCATCGAGGAGGACGAGCGCCGGCACCGTCGCCGTCGCATCGTCTGGGGCGTGTGGATCGCGCTCTTCGTGGCGGCGATCGCCGCCGTCGTCGTGTTCGGCTACCAGTGGACGCAGACCCGCTACTACGTCGGGGAGTCGAACGGTCGCGTCGCGATCTTCCAGGGCATCCAGCAGGACCTCGGCCCGATCTCGCTGCACGAGCTGCACCGCGAGACCGACATCGACGTCTCCGAGCTGCGCACCTACGACCAGCAGCGCGTCGAGCAGACCATCAGCGCGGGGTCCCTCGCCGAGGCATCCCAGATCGTGGAGCGATTGGAGGCGTCCCTTGACTGACCGCTCCGACCGCCCGGTGGGCCCGTCGAACCCGAACGGCGTCGTGACGAGCGGCGACGGCGGTTCGACGTCACGGCCGGCGACGCCTCCGAGCGGCGTGCGCCGGATCCGGATGCCGCAGAAGCTGCGCAACCTCGAATTCTGGCTGCTCGCCGTGGCCTGCGTCATCAACGCGTCCGCGATCGTGCTCGTGCAGCTCGGCGCGCTCGGCCGCATCGACACCCAGCTCGTGCTGCTCGGCGCCGGGCTCTCGCTGCTGGTGTTCGGCCTGCACTTCGCGATGCGGTTCGTCGCCCGCGACGCCGACCCGTTCCTGCTGCCCATCGCGACCGTGCTCAACGGCCTCGGCATCGCGATGATCTACCGCATCGACATCGCGAATGACGACGCCGGCTGGGAGAGCGCCGCCGTGCGTCAGATCGCTTGGAGCGCGATCGCGATCATCTGCGCGATCGCGGTGATCGTGGTGATCCGCAACCACCGGGTGCTGTTCAAGTACATGTACGTGTCGGGGCTCGCCGCGATCGTGCTGCTGCTCCTGCCGCTCGTGCCCGGCCTCGGGCAGTCGCACGACGGCGCGCAGGTCTGGATCGGCATCGGCGACGTCGCCAGCTTCCAGCCCGGCGAGATCGCGAAGATCGCCCTCGCCGTGTTCTTCGCCGGCTACCTCGTGCGCAACCGCGACTCGCTCTCGATGGTGGGCACGAAGTTCCTCGGCATGAAGTTCCCGCGCGCACGCGACCTCGGCCCGCTGCTCATCGTGTGGGCGCTGTCGATGGCCGTCATCGTCTTCCAGCGCGACCTCGGTACCGCCCTCCTGTACTTCGGACTCTTCCTCGTGATGCTCTACGTCGCGACGAGTCGCATCTCGTGGGTCGTGCTCGGGCTCTCGCTGTTCTTCGCGGGAGCGATCATCGCGAGCCAGCTCCTCGACTACGTCGGCAACCGGTTCGCGAACTGGCTGAACCCGTTCGACCCGGCGCGGTTCGATGCCGAGGTGGGCGGCAGCTATCAGCTCGTGCAGGGCCTGTTCGGCCTCGCGAACGGCGGGCTCATCGGCACCGGCTGGGGCCAGGGCCGACCTGACATCACGCCCGTCGCGCAGAGCGACTACATCATGGCCTCGCTCGGCGAGGAGCTCGGCCTCGCCGGCATCTTCGCGATCCTCTCGCTCTACCTGCTGTTCGTGGCGCGCGGGTTCCGCATCGGCTTCGCCGGCCAGGACGACTTCGGCAAGCTGCTCGGCGTCGGCCTCTCGTTCGTCGTCGCCCTCCAGGTCTTCATCGTGGTCGGCGGCGTGACCCGCGTCATCCCGCTCACGGGCCTCACGACGCCGTTCCTCGCGGCCGGTGGCTCGTCGCTCGTCGCCAACTGGATGATCGTGGCGCTCCTCCTGCGCCTGTCCGATACGGTTCGCAACCACCCGAGGCTGGTGATCGACGGATGAATCGCGAATTGAAGCGGGTCTCGGTACTCGCCCTCGCCATGTTCCTGACGCTGCTCGTCGCCTCGACGATCATCCAGTTCGTGTCGGCCGACTCGCTCGCCGCCGACCCGCGCAACTCGCGCACCCTCTACGAGAGCTACTCCGTCGAGCGCGGGCCGATCCTCGTGAAGGGCGACCCGATCGCCTACTCGGAGCCGTCGAAGGACTTCTACCGGTTCCAGCGGGTGTACTCGAACGGGCCCCTCTACGCACCCGTCACCGGGTACATCCCGGTCAACGGCGAGGCGACGGGCCTCGAGCGCTCGCTCAACGACTACCTCAGCGGCCAGTCGTCGAGCCAGTTCTTCGACCAGCTCAACCGGCTCATCTCCGGGCAGGACCCGATGGGTGCCTCGGTCGAGGTCGCGATCGACCCCGTCGCACAGCAGGCCGCGTGGGACGCCCTCGGCGACTACACGGGCGCGGTCATCCTCACGGAACCGTCGACGGGCCGCATCCTCGCCATGGTCACGAAGCCGACGTACGACCCGAACGCTCTCGTCGTGCACGACGGCGAGCAAGCGCTCGCGACCTACAACGCGCTGCTCGACGACCCGAGCAATCCGCTCTACAACCGCGCCACGGGCGGCGACATGAACCCGCCCGGGTCGGTCTTCAAGCTCGTCGTCACCGCCGCGGCCCTCGAGTCGGGCAAGTACACGCCCGAGTCGACCTTCCCGAACCCCGGCGAGTACACCCTGCCCGGGTCGACGTCGGTCGTGCGCAACTCGGGCGGCGGCACCTGCGGCGGCGGCGCGACCGTCACGCTCGCCGATGCACTGCGCCTCTCGTGCAACATCCCGTTCGCCGAGCTCGGCGTCGAACTCGGCGACAACGCGATCCGCGACCAGGCCGAGAAGTTCGGCTTCGACCACGAGTTCGACATCCCCACCGGCACCGAGCCGAGCGTCTACCCGAAGGGACTCGACGACGCGCAGACCGCGCTCACCGCGTTCGGCCAGGGCGACGTGCGTGCGACGCCCATGCAGATGGCCATGGTGTCGGCGGCGATCGGCAACGGCGGCATCGTCATGAACCCGAACCTCGTCGACCAGATCACGGCCCCCGACTTCCGTCCGCTGCAGGAGTTCCAGGCGACGGAGTACGGCCGCGCGATCAGCGAGGAGACCGCCAGAACCATGGTGCAGATGATGGTGAACGGCGTCGAGAACGGGGCCGCGAGTAATGCAAGAATAGACGGCGTCAGCGTGGCCGGTAAGACCGGAACAGCGGAGAACGGCGAGGATGACCCGTATACCTTGTGGTTCACCGGATTCGCGCCCGCCGACGATCCTCAGTACGCGATCACGGTACTCGTGGAAGACGGCGGAGGAATGGGCCAGGAGGGGTACGGCAATCTGATTGCCGCACCAGTTGCTAAGCAGGTACTAGAGGCGGTGCTGAACAAATGAGACCGAGCGCAGGGCTCACCTTCGGGGGGCGCTACGAACTGCAATCCCGCATCGCGATCGGCGGGATGGGCGAGGTGTGGCAGGCCACCGACCTCGTGATCGGCCGGCAGGTCGCCATCAAGATCCTCAAGGACGAGTACCTCGGCGACCCCGGGTTCCTCGAGCGGTTCCGCGCCGAGGCCCGTCATGCCGCGCTCGTCAACCACGAGGGCATCGCGAACGTCTTCGACTACGGCGAAGAGGAGGGCAGCGCCTACCTCGTCATGGAGCTCGTGCCCGGCGAGGCCCTGTCGACCATCCTCGAGCGCGAGCACGTGCTGTCGACCGACAAGGTGCTCGACATCGTCGCGCAGACCGCCGCGGCCCTGCAGGCCGCCCACGCGGCCGGTCTCGTGCACCGCGACATCAAGCCCGGCAACCTGCTCATCACGCCCGACGGGCGCGTCAAGATCACCGACTTCGGCATCGCGCGCATCGCCGATCAGGTGCCGCTGACCGCGACCGGCCAGGTCATGGGCACGGTGCAGTACCTCTCGCCCGAGCAGGCCTCGGGCCACCCGGCGTCGCCGACGACCGACATCTACTCGCTCGGCATCGTCGCGTACGAGGCGCTCGCGGGGCGCCGCCCGTTCACGGGCGAGTCGCAGGTCGCGATCGCCATGGCACAGATCAACGAGACGCCGCCCGACCTGCCGGTCACGGTGTCCGAGCCCGTGCGCAACCTGGTCTACTCGTGCATCGCGAAGAACCCGGCCGACCGTCCGCAGTCGGCCGCGCACCTCGCGCGCGCCGCGACTGCACTGCGCCGCGGTGACGTGCAGGGGGCGGCCGCGGCCGTGCCCGCCGTGCTCGGTGCAGCAGGACTCACCGCCGCGACGATGCTCATGCCGCAGGCCGGCGCCACCGCCGCCACGACGGTGCTGCCCACCGCGGCGCCCGAGGGCGAGCCCGTCGACGGCGAAGAAGAGGGCGAGAAGAAGAAGCGCAGCCCGTGGACGTGGCCGCTCATCGTGCTCATCGGCCTGCTCGCGATCGTGCTCATCGGCACGATCATCGCGCTCGCGATGAACCAGGGCGACAAGGACCCGGTGAAGACCTCGTCGAAGCCGCCGGCCACGACGTCATCGACGCCCAGCGAGACGCCGACGCCGCCCCCGACATCCGAGGCCCCGACGACGGCGCAGATCACGGCGGCCGATTACATCGGCCTGTCGAAGGACGATGCGAGCGCGAAGCTCAACGACCTCGGCATGGTCGCGAACGCGGCCGAGGGCAATGCGGCGACCGATCCCGGCCAGGTCGGCACGGTGTACGACGTCAACCCGACCGGCCCGGTGCCGCTCGGCTCCGAGGTGACGATCACCTACTACGCCGCCGTCGAGCAGCCGACCGCACCGGGTGCGCCGACGATGCCCGAAACGGTCGCGCCCGGCGAGGAGTTCACGGTCTCGTGGGATCGCGCGCAGTGCCCCGCCGGCCAGAGCCTCTCGGGCTACTCGATCACCGTCGACGGACCGGCGACCGCGCCGCAGAAGCAGTTCGACTCGAACACGACCGAGACCCAGATCACGGCGAACGCCGACGCCGCCGACAAGTCGACCATCAAGGTCACGTACGTGTACTTCTGCGGCCAGACGAGCTCGCCGGCTTCCCCCGCCGCGTCGACGCAGGTCGTCGTGCCCGGAGCCGAAGGCCCCGACACCGGCGACGGCGGCACCGGCATCGGCGGCTGACGCACCGACGAGGCATCCGCAACCAGCACTGACGAACCCGGCCGCGCCGCATGAAGGGAGCCGCACACCGTGAACGATGAAGGACGCGTCCTCGCCGGACGGTATCGCGTGGGCGCCCTCATCGGCCGCGGCGGCATGTCCGACGTGCACGTCGGCACCGACACGAGGCTCGGCCGCCAGGTCGCCGTCAAGCTCCTGAAGCCGCAGCTCGCGACCGACCCGGCGTTCCGCATGCGGTTCCGCCAGGAGGCGCAGTCGGCGGCGCGCATGGCCCACCCGACGATCGTGCGCGTCTTCGACGCCGGCGAAGAGACCGTCGTGGATGCCTCGGGCCACGAGGTGCAGCTGCCGTTCATCGTCATGGAGTACGTCGAGGGGCGCCTGCTCAAGGACATCATCCACGACGGCCCGCTCGAACCGACGGCCGCCGTGCGCGTCATCGACGGGGTGCTCACCGCGCTCGAGTACTCGCACCGCGCCGGCGTCGTGCACCGCGACATCAAGCCGGGCAACATCATGATCACGACGACCGGCCAGGTCAAGGTCATGGACTTCGGCATCGCGCGCGCGGTCTCCGACTCGTCGACGACGGTCGCGCAGACGACCGCGATCCTCGGCACCGCGTCGTACTTCTCGCCCGAGCAGGCGAAGGGCGAGACGGTCGACGCGCGCACCGACCTGTACTCGACGGGCGTCGTGCTCTTCGAGCTGCTCACCGGGCGGCCGCCGTTCCGCGGCGACACCCCGGTCGCGGTCGCGTACCAGCACGTCAGCGAACGCCCGGTGAAGCCGAGCGTCATCAACCCGAAGGTCTCGCCGGCGCTCGACGCCGTCGTCATGCGCGCACTCGCGAAGAACCGCGACCAGCGCTACCAGACGGCGGTCGAGTTCCGCGCCGACGTCGACACCGCGGCATCCGGCAAGGTGCCCGTGCACCGTGAGCCCGACCAGGCCACCATGCTGTTCGGCGCGCCCACCGCGTCGCTGTCGAGCTCGGAGCTCGCCCTGCGCCAGCTCACCGAGGACGAGACCATGTCGCGCACCCAGCGGCGCCCACCGGCGATCTGGATCTGGTCGGGCATCGTGGCCGTCGTCGTGATCGTGATCGCGGTGATGTACTGGGCGTTCAACCTGCAGCCGACGCAGGAGATCCCGTCGAGTGCGCGCAAGGTGCCGGCCCTCGCCGGCATGACCTACGAGCAGGCGGTCGAAGAGCTGCAGAAGCTCGGTCTGCCGGCGACCGAGGTCGACCAGAACAGTGAGACCGTGCCCGCCGACCAGGTGATCGGCAGCGACCCGGCGGAGGGCGTGATCGTCGACGCGGGGCAGGCGATCACCGTCTTCGTTTCGACCGGTCGCGAGGCCGTCAAGGTGCCCGACACCGTCAACATGTCGCTCGCCGACGCACAGAAGGCGCTCACGGACGCCGGGCTCACCCCCGGCAAGGAGACGCGCACGAACTCGCCGACCGTGCCGGCCGACGTCGTGATCGCGACGAACCCCGAGGCGGGCAAGTCGGTCGAGAAGGGCTCGACGGTGGAGTTCACCCTCTCGAACGGCAAGGTCGAGATGCCCGACGTCACCGGCGTCTCGCTCGACGCCGCGATGGGGCTGCTGACCGACGACTCGCACCAGCTGCAGGTGAACCCCGTGCAGGACACCTCGTGCCCGACCAAGGAGGGCTCGCCGATCACGCACCAGTCGGTCGCCCCCGGCGAGGTGGCGCAGGGCTCGGCAGTCGATCTCACCTACTGCGCCGGCTGAGCAGGCGACTGAACTCCCGGTGGACGAGGAGCGCCGGCGCGCGGCGACGACGCGTATCGAGACCGGAGGGACTCAGGCGTTCGCGCGCACGAGCGGGCTCAGGTGCTGTGCACGTTCGCGCGCCTCGGGCAGGCCGGCGACGGCGAGCCAGTTGCCGAGCATGCGGTAGCCGCCTTCAGTGAGCACCGACTCGGGATGGAACTGCACCCCGAAGATGGGCGCCTCGACATGGCGCAGGCCCATGATCACGCCGCCCTGGGTGCGGCTCGTGACGACGAGCGACGGCGGCAGGGTGCCGTCGACGACCGCGAGCGAGTGGTAGCGGGTCGCGGTGAACGGTTGCGGCACGCCCTCGTAGAACGAACTGCCGTCGTGCTCGATGCGGGAGGTCTTGCCGTGCATGAGCTCTTCGGCGTTCGTGACGACGCCGCCGAACGCCTCGGCGATCGCCTGGTGGCCGAGACAGACCCCGAGGATGGGCTGCCCGCTCGCGAGCGCCGCCTCGACGACGGGGATCGAGACGCCCGCGTCGGCGGGCTTGCCCGGGCCGGGTGAGACGAGCACGCCGTCGTACTCGGCGATGCGCGACGGCACCTCGGCCGCGGGGAAGTCGTCGTTGCGCACGACCTCCGTCTCGGCGCCCAGCTCTCGCAGGTAGCCGTTGAGGGTGTAGACGAAGCTGTCGTAGTTGTCGACGACGAGGATCCGGGTCATTGCTCCACCGTGACGTTGATCGGGTTCAGGACCGAGTCGACCCAGGGGAAGACCCACGTGAAGAGTGCGAAGACGACGGCCGCCGCGAGGATCAGCAGCAGGATGATGCGCAGCCACACCGGACCGGGCAGCACCCGCCAGAGTGCTCCGTACATGCTCACTGCCCCCATTCGGCGACGACCGAGGCGATCTCGGCCGGCGGGTTGTCGGCGCCGGGCTGCCACGACTCGAGCACCCCGTACGCCACGATGCGCTCGGCCGTCGAGTACAGCGGGTTGCAGCTCGTGAGCGTGATGATCCGGTCGGTCGGCGCGGTCTCGGGGTGGTGCGGCACCGGGGCGAGCACCTCGCTCGTCTCGGGCGTCACGTACTCGAAGTCGCGGAAGCGGTACGTGTACCAGCCGTCCTTCGTCTGGATGTAGATCGGGTCGCCGAGCTGCAGCTGCTCGATCTCGTGCATGCCGCCGCCGTAGGCGCTGCGATGCGACGCGATCGCGAAGTTGCCGACCTCGCCCGGCATCTGGGTGGTCGGGTAGTGGCCGATGCCGAGGTCGAAGCTGTTGAGCACGTCGAGCCCATAGCCCTGCGCGATGTTGCGTACGGAGTCGTGCGTGCCCGGGCTGTCGAACCGCGGCACGTACATGACGGCGAACGCCTCGCCGTTGCCGTACTCGGTGGTGTCGACCACCGGCTCGCCGGGGTCGGGCGTCGGCGCGGGCGCCTGGCCGTCACCGCGCTGCGCGCGAGCGGCCTCGGCCCAGTCGGAGCTCTGCTGACCCGCCGCCTGCGACTGCTGGGTGTTCATGATCGCGTCGTTCCACCACAGCTGCCAGCCGAGGAAGAGCAGGATCACGACGCCCGCGGTGAGCAGGAGTTCGCCGAGCACGCCGACGACGCTCACGCGGTGGCGTTCGCGCGACGTGCGCCGCGCAGCACGCCGGCCGTCGGGCAG
>Ga0256889_1000298_pt1 | contig 13196 bp, 10 predicted proteins | sample MC6MC0512MT_FD_186338 | JGI IMG/M metagenome (GOLD analysis project Ga0256889, IMG submission 186338) | Metatranscriptome of enriched soil aggregate microbial communities from Iowa State University, Ames, United States - MC6-MC0512-MT... | ecosystem: Environmental > Terrestrial > Soil >...
AGCACTATGGCGAGCGTTGTATCCTCCAGCGCCCTCTCGGTTGCTCGATTGGGGGCGCGTAACGTCGTACTTTCCATGCTTGCAGATGCCATAATCCCGATCCTCTCTTCCGCACAGGGACTGGAAGCGGCCGCAAAATTTCAGCGTGCTATCGAAGAAATCATGGCCATCATGGATGACCAACGGCTACCCGCCGAGTACCATTCAACGCTGCTTGCTGAGACCAACGCCTGCCTCGCCCGTCTGCATAACCTTTTTGATGCTTGACTCCGGGTGAGTCCCGCCAGAAAGTCAGCTACGGTCCATCAGCGAAGCTCGTGGCGGCGCGCCTTGGAGACACGACTTAAGCTACCCACCAGCACCTGTCTCACATACACCAGATAATAATCGCCTTCTTGTCTCAATATCGAGACGCCTCGGGAGCATCAATTAGCTACCTGGCAGCTCACGATATGCCTCGACAGTCGACCTGTCTCACTCCCCTTTTTGAAAGGTTTCATCCTTACTTGCCAGTGGCGGGATACGCCCAGCGGCTCAGAGATAGAGCTTTGAATTTCCACTGATGTGGGGCCACGCAAGGTTCGACTGAGGTCGCAAACCTCAGTAGCAAGTTGAGCCTGAAAAATGCCTTTTAGACCGGGTTCGCCGCCCACTACCAACGTTTTGCATGCCGACGGTCCGAGGAACTGATCAGAGTAGCAAAAAACGATATGCTGGTCTCGTGAGCACCCAACGGAGGTGAATTAATCGTATTCCTTGGTCTCTAGACCGCAGGGAGCGACTGGACTCCTCTCGCGCAAGAGTTTCAGCGCAAGCTTTACATGATGGTATCCAGGGCGAGCCATATCACGACATCGTTCGTAACTACGTACGTGATGTAGGCCGGGCAAGCTCGACAGTTTAGTGGTCTATCGGAAACGCCTAGCTATCGCCTGGATAGCTACACGAGGAACGTCTCCTCTTAAGTGAAGACAGCACGTTTAGCCGATGAGTTGAATGTGGTGCAGCAGCATCCGGTTCAGTACCAGAATGGAGCTTGGATCATGTACGTCACGAGATGGAGCGGAGTCGGCTGAAGCGACTACCGCTCCCATCGACTACGAACATTATGTTGCCCGTCAGCTGCAGCCGATGCAGACGTGACTCTTCCTGTGGTCGGTGACAGTTTCAGCAAGTTGATAAGCGAGCAGAATAGTCTGTTTTAGCCAGATAACAACACGTTCGCGAGTTCGTGAGCACCTGAAGATTAGCGGTCGTAGCTATATCGGTACCCGCAACATACCGGAACCTGCTACCGCACTGATCGCTGAAATCGACTACGAATACTACATCTCACATCAGCTTCAGCCGCTAGCTGACGCAATCTTTTCCTCCGTTCAGGACAGTTTCAACGCGGGGACGCAGCGGCGAGCCAGTCTGTTCTGAGCGTCGACGTTCATGCGATGCGCCGACTCAGATGCGGACACTGACTCGAGCGCGAAGTGCGAGAAATTTGTGAACTTCTGCCACTACAGCGGCGCCCTCACCTACTGCGGCTGACACCCGTTTCACTGACGAAGACCGTACGTCGCCTACCGCGAAAACGCCGGCAACGTTCGTTTCGAACGGGAAATGCACACGACCCATTTCGTCCGGAAATCCTTGTCCAGACAACACGAACCCTCGGTCATCTACCGATATTCCACACCCTTGCAGCCAGGAAGTGTTCGGCTCAGCGCCGGTGAAAAGGAACAGGTGGCGTGTTTCGAGAAATCGCTGTCCCGTGGGGCCAGCGATCAGTAGCCCGCTCAAGCCCTCGTCGTCCACCCGCGCACTGTCCACCGCCGAATTCATGTGAAGCTCAACGTTGTCCAGCGCAGCGATACGGTCGATGAGATACCGCGACATGCTGGCCTGGAGGTCACTTTTGCGCACGACCACATGGATTTTACGAACGAAGCTCGACAGGAAGACGATTGCCTGCCCTGCCGAATTTCCCCCGCCAATTACGACGACTTCCCTGTCCTGGCACAGATGTCCTTCGATGGCGGACGCCCAGTAGTAGATACCATGTGTGCGCAGGATGTCCAGACCAGCGATCTGAGGTTTGCGATAAGCCGCTCCTGATGCAATGACAACGGTCCGCGACCGGACCGAGCGTCCATCGTGCAGTGATATCTCGTGTGGATAAGTGCAGCAACGAACCCCCGCCACCTCAGTCGGAGCGACAATTTCCGCACCAAATTTGACGGCTTGCATGAACGCTCGATATGAGAGCGCGTGCCCAGATATTCCCGTCGGGAAGCCCAGATAGTTTTCGATTCGCGCACTGGCTCCAGCTTGACCACCGGGTCCCTGTGTATCGAACACGATGACGGTCAATCCTTCCGATGCAGCATAGACAGCGGTTGCCAATCCGGCTGGCCCAGCGCCGACCACCGCGACGTCGTAGACATACGATTCGTCAAGTTGTGGAAGCAAACCAAGCGCGCCTGCCAGTTCTCCTTCCGACGGATTACACAACGTTGTGCCGTTGGTCAACGCAACGAGCGGCCATCTGACTGCTGACAGGTCAGGTGGATTAGGAAGCGCTGCGAGGTTAAATCCTCCGTCGGAGTCGACAATCCGGTATGGATGATTAACTCGCCGAAAAAAGCCTTCGAGGGCGATAAGTTTTCGGTCCTCCAGTGGACCGATCAGGATGGGCCCGATGCCATCCTGAACCAAACCTGCGCGCCGCAATATCAACGCGCGCATAACCTGCTCACCGATGTGCGCCTCCTCAATCATCAACATGCGCAACCTGGACGGCGAGATCAGTAGTACTTCGACGGCAGTTACCGCGTGGGCATCGGCAAGATAAGGTTTTCCGGTCAGCTGAGCCGTCTCGCCGAGGAAGTGTCCCTCCCCAAGCTCCATCCAGAAGTGCGTGTTTCCAAGCCCGTCTCGCCGCGTCAGCCGCGCTGTGCCGCTCAACAGGATACGAATGCCATCGCTGCGTTCGCCCATTCTGTAAATGAGCCTCCCTGCTTCGATCGATTCGACGGTTCCGTAGCGTCGTGCTTTTTCAATCCGTCGCTGACTCAATTGTGGAAACATCTGGGGCAATCGTTGTTCGATCAGTACGCGACGAGACGGGATCTGATTCTCCTGCGTACTGTCCGAGGCGTCGAAGTCCCATTCGCGACCAGGCAGTGACGTCACGCTTGCCCTGCCTGACCGTGAGTCAAGCGGCACATCTGGCACAGCCGCCGCACTTCGGAGTGACGCTCTGCCAGGATTATCATTCTCGGTGTCTTTCATCTTCGTCAATCTTTTCGTTGTCAACGAATCGCCGCATGGCCGTAGCGATCCGTCAATTAGGGATCACGACCTTTAGATAAGAATTACACATAGGAACGTGATTTGCAGTGACTAGTTCCAGAAGCGTCGACCCCGTCGCTTCGACAGGGGTCGCGTGACCTGTGTATCACGTCATAGCCAGACGATAGATGATCAACCTGCGCTAACGATTGACGAAAAGCGTTGCGTGCACATCGTGGCTTCGATTAGCCAGATGTGTGGTAGGGCACCAATTATGTCGCGCCATTACACGTTTCCTTCCTCACGCCATCGCATTCAGTTCGCTGACAACGCTACATCCGCAATGAGCGGCTAGCGCTACGCCCACAGCCCCCGTGATGCAATACATAAAATAACAGGGGTGCCGTGCTCATACCGCTGGCGTCACGATGTCTGCGGTCCCTCGCGTTATTTCACAAAGCACAGGCATCACGAGCGAGATTGCCGCAGCATTTGAAGAAACAGACGACAGGGATTCAATTGTTCTGGCTCGTCACCAATAGATGGATCAGGTCACTCAGCAGAACGCGGCACTCGTGACGCAGGCAGCGACCGCTTCGAAATTACTCGAGGAATAAAGCAGGACATTGGAAGATACCATGTCTCTTTTTCGTGTAGGCGACGTCAATGTTTGACTAGGCTCGTCTCGCAACGCCCATGCCCCGACGTGCGTCGAACGTGAATCGCTCAGGACTCTTTTATGAGGGACCTTTTATCCGTTCTCATAGACCATTCGTCGGCGTCCGGAAGTGCTTCAACAGGCTCCGAAGCATGTGGGAAGATGCGGGCCAGTCTTGCGTTTTCGCCCGCAAGATAACGCTGCTCCCTGGAAAGCTCGTAATCCGGTACGATTGCTCCGATCGGACAAGAGATGACGCAGGTTGTGCAGTTCACGCACACCAAAGGATCGATAACTACGTAATTTGGCCCAACGCGGAACGCATTGACGGGACATGCGTCGAGACAGTCTCCGTATCGGCAGTTGATACAACGGTCCGTTACTACGCAAGTCATGCTACGTCTCCATAGATATCGAACACTGATGTGCCGGGCGAGTGTGTCAACGCGGCCTCTCGCGTAAGAAACCCCGCGAAGGAGACTGGCCAGATGCCAGCTCCTTTATCAGGCGTGCTGACGCCAGCAATTACATCGCCGACAGATGCTCCTTGTACGTTTCCTTCGCAACAAAGGTCGCGACAAACGTTATGACACCAAGCATAACCATCAGCGCCGCGACGGACTCGATCCGACCGGTAGACGCAAATAGCGATGTAGCGACCATGGGGGTAAGCCCTCCACCGATCGCTGCTGCCACCTGTACTCCTAGCGATGCACCGCTATATCTGACCTTCGTGCCAAACAGTTCGGGGATAAACGCGGCTTGTGGGCCAAACAACATCGCATGGCCAAGGCTCATGCAGACAGCCATCGTGCAAATAACGACTGTTGCGTCGCCGGTGTGAACCAGATAGAAAAGCGGCCACGCTGAGATGATGGTGCAAACAGAACCGAAGAAATATAACGGTCGACGCCCAAAAATATCGGAGAGATAACCTGCAAGGGGTACTGTCACAAACTCGATTGCTGCAGCTATCAACACTCCGTTCAACATGACCGAACGAGGAATACCCACCGTACGGGTTCCGTACAGGACCACGAAAACAGAGAGAAGATAGACCCATGCGACTTCAGAAATCTTGAGACCAACCGACACGAAAAAGCTTTGCTTGTATGAGCGAAACACTTCGAGAATGGGGATCTTGATCGGCTCGCCGTCTTTCACTGACTTCAGGAATTCCGGGGATTCGCTCACACGTAGCCGGATAATCAGACCCACCACTACGAGGCCGATGCTGATAAGAAACGGGAGGCGCCAACCCCAAGCCATGAAATCTGCTTCGGGCAAATGGCTGACCACGGCAAAAATCGCGGTCGAAAGAACAATGCCAAGCGGAAAGCCAACCTGCACGACACCACCGAACCAGCCGCGACGATTTGTCGGTGCGTGTTCGACGACCATCAGCGCAGCACCGCCCCATTCGCCACCAAGGCCGATGCCTTGCAAGATCCTCAGCGTCACAAGACAGATGGGCGCCCAGATGCCAATCTGTGAATAGGTCGGGAGCAGTCCGATCATGAAAGTCGCGCCGCCCATCATGAACATAGTGATGGTCAGCATGGTCTTGCGGCCAACGCGGTCGCCGAAATGGCCGAAAATCGCGCCACCAAGCGGACGGGCGATGAAGCCGGCCGCGAATGACGCGAGTGATGCAAGCGTCCCTACCAGTGGATTGAATGCGGGGAAAAACAGTTTGTTGAAAATCAGAGCCGCAGCGACACCGTACAGCAGAAAGTCATACCACTCGACCGTCGTTCCGACGACGCTTGACATCATGATCGTTCGCATCTGCGACCGTTCATTGGATTGCAACTGCCCGACGCCCTCATCGACGCCGTCCAGCCGCCCTGTACTTAGAAAAGTCATTTCAAGCCTCCGCCTTTTCGGCTACGAGAAGTTTCCTGGGATGTGCTGACATCGACGTCGATGGAGCAAAGGTAGGTGTCAAAAAAAACAAATGCAAGAAAAAGTTGCATTATGGGAAACCAATCACTACAGTTAAGTTTCCCAACAGTCATTGATCACTGCGCTGGGTTTCATCCAATCTTTTGAGGAGCAGCATGCAAATGGACACCACAACCACTACCACCCGAGCGGGCGAACACTTCAACGTAAGGCTCAAGGGCAAACTCGAACCGACAGTGGGCGGATCGGTGTACGTTGACCCGGAAAAGCTGGAATGGCAGAAATCGCAATTCGACAAGATCTGGATGAAAGTCCTGTATCGAAACGACGATGAGGGTGAGATGACTGTTCTGCTGAAGTGGGAACCGGGCGCAACACTGCCTTTCCATCGGCATCCCGAAATCGAGCAAAGCTTCGTGCTCGAAGGCTCTTTCTACGACCACGACGGGATCTGCCGGGCAGGCCAGTACGTCTGGCGGCATCCCGGATCTCTGCACGAGACGCATTCGGACGAAGGCTGCCTGCTGCTTGCCGTTTACAGGAAACCCAACACCTTCTTCAACGCAACAGCGGGCTTCGAGGACAAGGGTGACCAATCTGCATAGCTCGCGAGCAGGCGCGGGAAACATGGCTCGCGTGACACGGAGTAAAATCAGGGTCGCAAGTCCGGCGGCCCTGACTGACGTCGTCCAGTTGGACAAGGCCGAAAAATTCGAAATACATCGAGCCATGCCAAGCAAGCGACCACTTAAAGCGTCTACCCAAGCTCAGGCAGTTGAAGTGCCTGATGGTCCTGAAGAACCGATCAGTGAAGATGAGCTCGCGGTATGTCGCCGTGTTCGCGCACTGAGAAATGAGCGAGGCTTCACGCTTGACGCCCTCGCAGAGAAATCCGGTTTCACGAAGGGTTACCTGTCGAAGATCGAGAACGGGCTGAAGGCGCCACCGATCGCCTCTCTCGCCAAGATCGGCCGCGCGCTCGGCCAGGATTTGAGTTTTTTCTTTCTGGACGAGGATGTCGCGAACCCTGATCAGGTAGAGGACGCCCGCGTTTCTGTGGTGCATCACTGGGAACGCAAGCCCGTGACGCGCGGTGGCACAGCATTTGGCTACGACTATGTCAGCCTTGCACATAAGCGTGCGCATAAGGCGATGGACCCCTTCATCTTTACATTCCCATCTCGCGTCGATGTCGACCAGTATTTCCAGCATCCCGGCGAAGAGTTCATCTTCGTGCTATCGGGCAAGGTCGCCTTCGAGGTCGTAATCAACGGCAACACGCGGATATGGACGCTTGAAACCGGCGACTGTGTGTACTTCGACTCTGGCCTTCCCCATCGAGGTCACAGCATTGACGGGGACGCGCAGGCGATGGTCGTCGTGCAGGAACGATCAGAGCAGGACGAAACGGCGGCGGAAGCCTGAACTGCCCGTGCCATTGACGCTTGTTTCCCAAAAAGAAACAATATGTTGACGTTTAGGAAACATAAGCTTAGACTTTGATGACACTCCCATCAATGTCCGGAGGAGACAATGAAAGCTGCAGTTGTCCTGTATGAAGCGGTCGAACCGATAGATCTGGCTGTCGTTGGCGTCCTGTCAATGGCTAAGCGAGTAACTGACGACCTTGAATATTTCACCGTCGCGCAAAGCGTGGCGCCTATCATCTTGCAGAACGGCCTGACTGTACACGCGGACTACTCGTTCGCGGACGCTCCTGCCGTTGATGTAGTTATCGTCACAGGCGGCCCTGGCTGGACGCACCAGACGAACAACGGACCGATGCTTGATTTCCTACGCGCGCGCGCCGCCGCAAATGAATGCATCGCGAGTGTCTGTACCGGCGCTATGATCCTCGCTGCAGCGGGCTTGCTCGACGGCAAGCCCGCTACAACAAAGTCGCCGGTGGCTCCGCCGGAAATCAGCCCGGTTTCAGTGCTGTCGGACAGGTTCGGTGTAGACAGCTCCCAAGCGCTTGTTATCGATGCTGGCAATATCGTTACGGGCGGAGGTGTAACGTTGGGCATCGATACCACGTTGCACCTTCTGTCCCGCTATCTCGGCGAAGATGTCGCGGCCGAAACTGCACGGATCATGGAGTATAGCGCTGCACGACAAGCGAACCTGAACCGTTTGCCCGTCAAGACTGTGGCGGAATCGGGCGCCACTCGCGGCCCGGCGCGTGCTCCTCTCTGAACGCAGTAACAAGACCAGCCCAAATTCCAGCTTCCGGAAGTCAGCACTGGGACGATTGACTTTCGGAGCCCGATTTCAACCTCGCGCTGTTCGACCGTTGCCCGAACACCGTAGTTGTCGTCTCGGCCGAAGTTTGCATCGATTGTTCAGTACAAGCTTTCGATTTATTCCAAACGTCGATTTTTCATTCCCCGCAACGCCTTCTCGATTCCTCCCCTTGTCTCAGCATTCTACGAATCGCGGTCAGCGCTAAGATGATCAAATAAAGCAAAAACTGCTGCCCTCAAATTGGCGATGAACATACGGTGTAGGCTACCGGTTTTCCGTTTGGCGCAACGATGCTTTGTCGGTAAAGGAGCTAGCAATTCAAGATGGCGCCCTGCCTGAGAATTTCTGGATCAAGGCAGGTAACCACCACATACGCCGATCCTTCGCCGGCCATCGTGCGTTTCGTTTCAAGGCCCATTGGGAAGTGGGCGTCTGGGCACACAATGCGATGCAGGCGTACTGCCTCCCCTGGCTCTTCTCCTGATAATCTACATCGTCGCCGGCGAATTGATTACCAGGCGCACGAATTTCATGCCTCATGACCGGGATTCCAGTCCTTTCGGCTCATGCTACAAACCACGTGATGCTGCTTTAGCAAGGCTTGGTACTCGTCACTCGCATATTGACTGCCCGTATCCGAATGCAGAACCAGGCCCGGCGCTGGCCGACGTTGCCGCAACGCTATTGTCAGTGCGGACATAACCAGTACAGCTGGTATGGTGGGCGTCATGGCCTCGCCGATAACCTTGCGTGAGTACAGGTCCAGCACGACTGCCAGATACAACCAGTCCTGCGCTGTGCGAATGTACGTAATGTCTAAGACCCATGCGCGATCGGCACGGTCACATCAAACTGCCGGTCGAGCACGTTCGCAGCCACTGGTAGTGGCATGCCTGCTGTCGGTCGTCGAGACGAACTTGCGTTTCTAGTTCGTACGCAGGCCCGCTTCACGCTTCACCGCTCGCACCCAATGGCGACCAATATGCAGCCCTTGTTGCGGCAGCGCATGCATCACACGCCGGCTGCCATAGCTTGCGCCGCTGGCGACGAATGCCGCCTTGACGTGGGTCCGCTGCCGCAAACTCTTTGCACTCGGCTTTGCGCGCCGATGTGCACAGTAGCCAGAGAGGCTCACCTGCAAAAGCCGGCAGACACGACTGACCCACGGGGCCCCTCTTGCAAGTGCGTTACCACGCGGTAAGTCACTTCAGTTCTCTCGCAGAGAAAAGTTCCCCTTTGCACTTTTAGATGATGTCGATAATCTTTGCTAATAGTGAAGTGCAATATCCTAAAAATGACGACTGCTCCTCCAACGTGATCGTCAGCCTAATGGCCACGTGCCGTTGAATGTCGCTGTGGTTGTCGGCCACAACGGGACCTCTGCTCACTCGGTTCAATGTACCGAGGGTCGCGCTCCGTCGATGAATCCAAAGCCGACATGGTGAGTAATTTTTAATTCTTTCAAAGGACCCGAGAAATGACCATCTTCACACATCGTGCGCCGGAAATTCAGCTCGAGAAGGAGCGTACAGCATTGGTCCTGGTCGATATCCAGAACGACTTCCTCACCGAGGGGGGTAAGTATTACGTCCTGATCGAAGATCTGATGAAGCGTAACAATGTAAACATGAACCTGGAGGCGCTGCTTCAGGCTGCCAAGGACCACGACTATCCCGTGTTCATGTCCCCCCACTATTTCTTCCCGCATGACCATAAGGGCAAGACGCACCTCAGCCCCATGGAAGACCTCGCACTTCACGGCGGCGTCGTAGGCCGCGAAAGCCCCCTTCACATGCATGACGTGCCTGAAGGCGGCGCGGACGTCCCCGATCGTTTTCGAAAGTACATGGAGGACGAAAACACGACCGTGGTATCGCGTCACGTGACTTACGCTCCGACCAACGATCTCGCCTACATGCTGCGGCGCCGCAAAATCGAGACGGTGATCATGGCAGGCCCAGTCGCGAATCTCTGTCTCGAAGATCACATGCGCAACCTCATCCGGGACGGCTTTCAGACGGTTATGGTTCGCGACGCGGTCGCAGCCGCCGCAAACGAGGAAGGCTCTGGTCTGGACGCGGCGATGATCAACTGGCGCTTCATGGCCAATGCTGTATGGAATACGGCGAAGACCGTTCAACAGATGGCCGAAGCGGCTCGAGCTGCTGCGTCAGCATGACATCCGTCTGATCCGCGTAGGCAGACTCCGGCAAAACACGATCACCGAAGACGACGTAGCCGTCTGCTCGTATCGGCGATAGGCACATATTCAACCCTCATCCAGTGGAATCCAGAAAGGTTTCCTCTTCCTGCGACAGGAGTTTTTAATGAGCAAGCGCACTATTCTAGTCATTGGTTCGAACGCCACTCAGCTTGAAGCGCAAGGCGGTGGCACGATCAAAATCGGCCAATTTTTGAACGAAACGGCTGTTCCTTTGATGGCGCTCGTCGCCGCAGGCTACAACTTCGTCCTCGCTACTCCCACCGGCGAAAAACCGCACATGGATCAAGACTCTGACGCCTTGATCTATTTCGCCAACGACGATGAAGCACGAACTCGCGCGCGGGATTTCTTCAACAACGATCCGGCCATGAACGACGTACGTACGATCCGCTCGGTCATCGACGGCGGACTCGATCGCTTTGTCGGCCTCTTCTTTCCCGGTGGGCACGCACCGATTGTCGACGTGATGCAGGACCCGGACGCCGGCGAGGTGTTGCGCTACTTCCACGCCCACAACAAGCCGACTGCCGCAATCTGCCATGGACCGATTAGCTTGTTGGCCTCGCTGGACAATGCGCCTCAGTTTCGAGCTGCCTTGATTGACGGCGACGAGTTAAAGGCCCGCGAACTGGCTAAGGGCTGGCAGTACGCGGGCTACCAGATGACCGTCTTCTCGCGCAGCGAGGAGGCGTTCGCTGAAGACAATGTTTTCCATAAGAAACTTATCTTCAACATGCCAGATGCTCTGGAAGCTGCTGGTGGTCACGTCGTCAATACCGACCAGAATTTCACCTCTTTCGTCGTCGTAGATCGAGAGCTGGTAACGGCTCAGAATCCGATGTCGGATCACGAACTGGCTGCCAAGTTTCTAGAGGTGCTCGAGAAAGCGGCTTGATGTCATCTCGACACCATCATCAGCGGACAGAGCACAGGAGAAACATCATGAGGTTACCATCACTGGCGGTCGTCGCCCTTGCGACGTTCGCATTCACAACGGGCTCACAAGCGCAGGACAATACGTCCTTCCCCCCCGCCAACGGCGGAACATCGGTCTCCAATCCCGCCGGCCACTATGTCTTCAGCGACACTGGTGCGCGAGGTATAAATCCCAAGACTGGCATCCAGGTCTCCAATGTCTGGGGGGATGTGACAGCAGGGGCCCATGGTGCGTTCTTCCGCTTTGATCCAGGTTTCAAGAGCCCCGTCCACACTCATACCTACGATTATTACGCAGTCGTCATCAAGGGCGAGCTGGAGAACTACCAGCCGGGTCAGAAGCCTGTGAAGCTGGGGCCGGGCTCTTATTGGTATCAGCGCGGCAAGCAGGCGCACACGACCGCGTGCGTGTCCAAGGAACCGTGCGAAATCTATATCGTCCAGCAAAACAAGTTCGACGCACAGATTCCACCCGAGACCGAATAAGCGATTTGAGAGCATTACAAACACCACTGTAATCGCCAAATCGTCATCCTCTGTGCGGTACATTGCAGCTTTCCATCGCAATGCGCCGCACGGCCGGTTGGCGTTGACATTTCGACACGTTGGCATCGATCAGGTTGGGCAGACCAACACGCCAGATCACCCGCACCTCCGATCGGTTGTCGCTGTCGACAGCAAATCACATTGGAAAATCAAGATGACCACCGAAACCATCTCTGAACAGAACAAGAAGACCGTCCTTGCCTTTTACAAGGAGGCGCACTTCGACGGGGACGTCGATGGAGCCATTGCCCGATACGTCGGCGATACCTACATCCAGCATACTCCGGCCGCAGAGGACGGCGTCGAGGGCTTGCGCGCCTACATCAATTTTTTCCTCTCAAATTTCCCCAACGCAAAAGGCGATATTCGCCGCGTCATCGCCGATGGAGACATCGTCGCGGTCCACGCCCACTGGACCGGCCTCATTAGCCCGAACGGCGACGTCGGCATCGATATCTTCCGGGTGACGAACGGCAAACTCGTCGAGCATTGGGACGTCATCGCCCCGATTCCCGACACGTCGAAGAACAACAACACGATGTACTGACGTCCGGGGCTGGGGACCGCGCCGGTAGCCACGGCGCGGCATACCCTTGTTACTCTCTCCGTCGAGATGTGCAAGGAGCGGCGTGTCCCTTTTAACGCGTGGGCAGCCTTGCTTTCAAAACAAACCCCTGTACCGACGGCCGGATCACCGCACATGTTTTCGTTTTTGTGCTACGTACAACAAGCCAGACTCGCGCCCGAGAATCTCGACCTCGCCCCTCAGAGCGACCCATCGGCAACCAAGAATCGATCGACGGTTCTGCACTGCAATCGCTGCCCCGCTCCATTCGAATCCAGGCACTATCGGGATTCCCAGTGATCTCATAGTACGCAATCCGTTTGTTGCTTAGTGAACGTGTCAGGTTGACCGCCCGCATCTGTCACCCGCAACGCGCAGACCGAGACCCTTGCTAAGCCGCAACATCAGTAACAGTGCTTTGGCCAAGTTCGATCGAAAAAATTCTGTGTGCACTCCTGTAACCCACCGCTTGTTGACGACGAATAGTAGAAGCGAAACAAACTCTTGCGTCGATGACAATCGACTCTCACCAGCTCGTTTTTTACAGGGGTTATAACAGCATGCCGGCACACTCCGAACATATCCAGCTTCGCGAACCCGTAATCGCCAATCAGAAGCAGCGCAATGTTCAGTCGCGCGATACTTACGATTTCATTGTATGCGGTAGCGGTACAGCGGGATCCGTTGTTGCTCGACGACTTTCAGAGCACAAGGAAATAACAGTTTTAGTTCTGGAAGCAGGCACCACCGACGACGTGCCGCAAATCTGGGAGGCTGGCGCATGGATCTCAAATCTTGGATCAGAGCGCGACTGGGGTTTCGTCGCTCAGGCCAAT
>Ga0256889_1000300_pt1 | contig 13141 bp, 8 predicted proteins | sample MC6MC0512MT_FD_186338 | JGI IMG/M metagenome (GOLD analysis project Ga0256889, IMG submission 186338) | Metatranscriptome of enriched soil aggregate microbial communities from Iowa State University, Ames, United States - MC6-MC0512-MT... | ecosystem: Environmental > Terrestrial > Soil >...
ATTCCGTCGACGTCCTCATCACCGCCGAGCGCACCCCCGAGTACGCCCATCCGGGCGACGCGGGAGCCGACCTGCACGCCGCCGAGGCGGTCGTGCTCGGCCCCGGCGAGCGTGCGACCGTCGGCACCGGCGTCTCGATCGCCCTGCCCGACGGCTACGTCGCGTTCGTGGTCCCGCGATCGGGTCTGGCGTTCAAGCACGGCATCACGATCGTGAACGCGCCCGGCACGGTCGACGCCGGCTACCGGGGCGAGATCAAGGTCGCACTGCTCAACACCGACACGCGCGAGTCGTACGCCATCGCGAAGGGCGATCGAATTGCGCAGATCGTCGTGATGCCCGTCAGCCGGGCGCGCTTCGTCGAGGTCGAGCAATTGCCGGGCAGCCTGCGCGGCGACGGGGGATTCGGCTCCACGGGATTCGGGGAGCACAAGTCAGGAGTGAACGCGTGAGCGACATCGAGAACACCGACGGGGTTCCCGTCGACCAGCCCAAGTCGGCCCCCGACGACCGTGCCAGTGCCGGACCGCTCGACGAGGCCGAGGCGAACCCGGTTCGACCGTACGTCGATCTCGGCGGGGTGAAGATCCTCCCGCGCGAGGGCCTGCATCTCCGGCTCGAGGTCGAGGAGGGCACGAAGCGCGTCGTCGCGATCGGGCTCGACTACGCGAACTCGACGCTGCAGGTGCAGCCGTTCGCGGCGCCCCGTTCGAGCGGGTTGTGGCATGAGATCCGTGGGCAGATCGCCGATCAGATCGCCCGTCAGGGCGGCACCACGACCGTCCGCGAGGGAACGTTCGGCCCCGAGCTGCTCGCGCAGATCCCGGTCGCCGCTGGCGAGGGCCAGCAGGGCCAGATGCGTCTCGCGCGCTTCATCGGCGTCGACGGGCCGCGGTGGTTCCTGCGCGGCGTCATCGCCGGGCAGGCCGCGGTCGACCCGGCCGCTGCGGCGCAGATCGAAGACCTGTTCCGCTCGATCGTGGTGGTCCGCGGGGCGACGCCGATGCCGCCGCGCGACCTGATCCCGCTGCGCATGCCGGCCTCGTCGGCCGGCGCACCGACGGCGTAGGGTGACCGAGGCGACGGGCGCCGGGCGCCCCGAACCCGACGACGACGCGGATGCCGCGGGCGAATCCGCGTCGGACGCAGGCGAGTTCGGCCGGGCGTTCGCAGCCGCGGCCGAGAAGAGCGGACTCGGCGCGCTCGCGCGCGACGAGAAGCTGAGCGGGCGCGACCTGCTGACCGCGGTCGGCGGTGTTCGCGGCATCCTCGAGGCGCTGCTGCCGGGGCTCGTGTTCCTCATCGTCTACAGCTCGCTCACGAGCTTCGCCGGACAGGACGCGCAAGCCGCCCTGATTCCGGCGCTCATCGCGTCGGTCGGACTCGCCGTCGTGTTCACGCTCGTGCGGGTCGCGACGAAGGGGCAACCCACGCAGGCGATCGCCGGACTCATCGGCGTGCTCGCCTCGGCGGCGCTCGCGCTGTGGACGGGCAACGCCCGCGACAACTACGTACTCGGCTTCTTCACGAACGCCGCCTACGCGCTCGCGCTCATCGTCTCGCTCCTCGTGCGCTGGCCCGCGATCGGGCTGATCGTCGGATTCCTCATGGGCGACGGGGTCGCCTGGCGGAAGGACCGTCGCAAGTACCGGGCGATGCAGTTCCTCACCCTCGTCTGGATCGGCCTCTTCGTCGCCCGACTGGCGGTGCAGGTGCCGTTCTACCTCGCCGACAACGTCGAAGCGCTCGGCGCGATGCGGCTGCTCATGGGCGTGCCGCTGTACGCCCTCGTGCTCGTCTTCTCGTGGCTCGTCGTGCGCGCGGTCTACCCGTCGGCCAAGCAACCGACCGAGTGATACAGTTATCTCGACGTCAAGATAAATCCGCACACCGTGCGAGGCCTGTCGGCGGGCATTCGGCTTAGGTTACCCTTGCTGGATCGGCCCCCTGTCTGACGGAGAAGATGGAGTGTCGTCCGCATGGCGGGCGGCATCCGCGAAGGAGAGGACATCGTGTCTGCAGTGAACAGTTTCGGGGCGAAGGACACGCTCCACGTCGGTGACAAGTCCTACGAGATCTTCCGGCTCGACACCGTGCCGGGGCACGAGAAGCTGCCGTTCAGCCTGAAGGTGCTGCTCGAGAACCTGCTGCGCACCGAAGACGGCGCGAACGTCACCAAAGAGCAGATCGAGGCCCTCGGTTCGTGGGTGCCGACGGCGGAGCCCGACACCGAGATCCAGTTCACGCCCGCGCGCGTCGTCATGCAGGACTTCACCGGCGTGCCGTGCATCGTCGACCTCGCCACGATGCGCGAGGCCGTCGTCGCCCTCGGCGGCGACCCCGACAAGATCAACCCGCTCGCGCCGGCCGAGATGGTCATCGACCACTCCGTCATCGCCGACCTGTTCGGCACCGAGAACGCCCTCGAGCGCAACGTCGAGATCGAATACGAGCGCAACGGCGAGCGCTACCAGTTCCTCCGCTGGGGCCAGACCGCCTTCGACGACTTCAAGGTCGTCCCGCCGGGCACCGGCATCGTGCACCAGGTGAACATCGAGCACCTCGCGAAGGTCACCTTCACCCGTACCGTCGACGGCGTGCTCCGCGCCTACCCCGACACCTGCGTGGGCACCGACTCGCACACGACGATGGTGAACGGCCTCGGCGTGCTCGGCTGGGGCGTCGGCGGCATCGAGGCCGAGGCCGCGATGCTCGGCCAGCCCGTGTCGATGCTCATCCCCAAGGTCGTCGGATTCAAGCTCTCGGGCTCGATCCCGACGGGCGTCACCGCGACCGACGTCGTGCTGACCATCACCGACATGCTGCGCAAGCACGGCGTCGTCGGCAAGTTCGTCGAGTTCTACGGCTCGGGCGTCGCCTCGGTGCCGCTCGCCAACCGCGCGACCATCGGCAACATGAGCCCCGAGTTCGGCTCGACCGCCGCGATGTTCCCGATCGACGACGTGACCCTCGACTACCTGCGCCTCACGGGCCGGAGCGACGAGCAGATCGCCCTGGTCGAGGCCTACTCGAAGGCGCAGAAGCTCTGGCACGACGCCGACAACGAGCCGGAGTACAGCGAGTACATGGAGCTCGACCTCTCGACGGTCGTGCCCTCGATCGCCGGCCCGAAGCGTCCGCAGGACCGCATCGAGCTCTCGAACTCGAAGGCCGCCTTCGAACAGGACCTCCTGAACTACGCGACGGTCGACCACGACCTCGTCGACCTCGAGATCGCCGAGTCGTTCCCGGCCTCCGACCCGCCCGGCAACTCGCCCGAGGACGAGCACAGCCACCACGAGCACCACCACGCGAGCCACGCTCCGGCGACCGCGTCGAACCCGACGCCCGTGACCCTCGCCGACGGCGAGAAGTTCACGCTCGACCACGGCGCCGTCGCGATCGCGGCGATCACCTCGTGCACCAACACGTCGAACCCGTCGGTCATGCTCGCCGCCGGCCTCCTCGCCCGCAACGCGGCGAAGAAGGGCCTCAAGGCCAAGCCGTGGGTGAAGACCACGCTCGCGCCCGGGTCGAAGGTCGTCACCGACTACTACGAGAAGGCCGGACTCACCGCCGACCTCGAGGCCCTCGGCTTCTACACCGTCGGTTACGGCTGCACGACCTGCATCGGCAACTCGGGCCCGCTGATCGACGAGATCTCGACGGCCGTCAACGACTCCGACCTCGCCGTCACCGCGGTGCTCTCGGGCAACCGCAACTTCGAGGGTCGCATCAACCCCGACGTGAAGATGAACTACCTCGCGTCACCGCCGCTCGTCATCGCGTACGCCCTCGCCGGGTCGATGAACTTCGACTTCGAGGTCGACGCGCTCGGCACCGACACCGACGGCAACGACGTCTTCCTGAAGGACATCTGGCCCGACGCGGCCGAGGTGCAGGAGACGATCGACAACTCGATCAACAAGGACATGTTCGTGCACCAGTACGCGAGCGTGTTCGAGGGTGACGAGCGCTGGCGCAACCTCGAGACCCCGACCGGATCGGTGTTCGAGTGGAACGAGGCGTCGACGTACGTCCGCAAGCCCCCGTACTTCGACGGCATGACGATGGAGACCACGCCGGTCAGCGACATCGCGGGCGCCCGCGTGCTCGCGAAGCTCGGCGACTCGGTCACCACCGACCACATCTCGCCGGCCGGTTCGATCAAGGCCGACAGCCCCGCGGGCCGCTACCTCACCGAGCACGGCGTCGACCGCAAGGACTTCAACTCCTACGGCTCGCGCCGCGGCAACCACGAGGTCATGATCCGCGGCACGTTCGCGAACATCCGCCTGAAGAACCAGCTGCTCGACGGCGTCGAGGGCGGCTACACCCGCGACTTCACGCAGGCGGGCGGCCCGCAGTCGTTCATCTACGACGCGTCGCAGAACTACCAGGCCGAGGGCACCCCGCTCGTCATCTTCGGCGGCAAGGAGTACGGTTCGGGCTCGTCGCGCGACTGGGCGGCCAAGGGCACGAGCCTGCTCGGCGTCAAGGCGGTCATCACCGAGAGCTTCGAGCGCATCCACCGTTCGAACCTCATCGGCATGGGCGTCGTCCCGCTGCAGTTCCCGGCCGGTGAGAGCTGGGCGTCGCTCGGCCTCGACGGCACCGAGATCGTCTCGATCACGGGCCTCGAGCAGCTGAACGAGGGCACGACGCCGAAGACCGTGCACGTCGTCGCTGCGCCGAGCGAGCACTCGCCCGCCGGCAAGGAGACGGTCGAGTTCGACGCGGTCGTCCGCATCGACACGCCCGGTGAAGCCGACTACTACCGCAACGGCGGAATTCTGCAGTACGTGCTGCGCAGCCTCGTCTGACGCGCACCACCTCGACGACAGGGCGATCGGCGATTGCGCCGATCGCCCTGTCGTCTGCCCGGGCGCTCAGGTTGCCCGGCGTAGACTCGTTCCGTTCGGCGGCATCGTCCGCGTCACCCCGGAGGCCCAACGCATGACCTTGCTCGAGACGATCCGAGGCCCCCGCGACCTCGACGCACTCTCGAAGGAGCAGCTGGAGCAGCTCGCCGTCGAGGTGCGGGAGCACCTCGTCGCCGACGTGGCGAAGACCGGCGGCCACCTGGGGCCGAACCTCGGCGTGGTCGAGTTGACGATCGCGATCCACCGCGTGTTCGACTCCCCGCGTGACGCGATCGTGTTCGACACGGGCCACCAGTCGTACGTGCACAAGCTGCTCACCGGTCGCCAGGACTTCTCGACCCTTCGTCAGACGGGGGGCCTCGCCGGATATCCGCAGCGCAGCGAGTCGGAGCACGACATCGTCGAGTCGTCGCACGCGTCGAGCTCGCTCTCGTGGGCCGACGGCATCTCGAAGGCCTTCGAGATGACCGGTCAGCACGACCGTCACGTCGTCGCCGTCGTCGGCGACGGCGCCCTCACGGGCGGCATGACGTGGGAGGCGCTCAACAACATCTCCGACGACAACACGCGCAAGCTGATCGTCGTGGTGAACGACAACGGTCGCTCGTATGCGCCGACGATCGGCGGCATGGCGCGGTTCCTGAACTCCGTGCGCACGAAGCGCACCTACCGCAACCTGCACCTCTCGAGCCGTGACGCGTTCGAGAAGCTGGGCGGCCCGGCGACGGCGTTCTACCGAGGCGTCCGCGGCGGCCTGCACGGCTTCCTCTCACGGTTCACCGACAACGAGGCGCTCTACTCGAACCTGGACATCAAGTACGTCGGCCCCGTCGACGGTCATGACGAGCAGGCGCTGGAGGCGGCCCTCCAGCAGGCGAAGCATTACGGCGCACCCGTCATCGTGCACGCGATCACCGAGAAGGGTCGCGGCTACGAGCCGGCACGCAACGACGTCGCCGACCAGTTCCACGCCGTCGGTCAGATCGACCCCGAGACGGGCGAGCCGCTCGACACCGGGGGAGCGAAGAGCTGGACCAGCGTCTTCGCCGACGAGCTCGTGCACCTCGCGGAGCGCGACGACCGCCTCGTGGGCATCACCGCGGCGATGCTGCGGCCCACGGGCCTGCACCGGATGGCCGAGCGCTTCCCGACGCGCGTGTTCGACGTCGGCATCGCCGAGCAGCACGCCGTGACGTCTGCGGCGGGCCTCGCGTTCGGGGGACTGCATCCCGTCGTCGCGGTCTACGCGACGTTCATGAATCGCGCGTTCGACCAGCTCCTCATGGACGTCGCGCTGCACAAGGCCGGCGTCACGTTCGTGCTCGACCGCGCAGGCGTCACCGGGCCCGACGGCCCGAGTCACCACGGCGTCTGGGATCTCTCGATCCTCCAGGTCGTCCCCGGCATCCGCATCGCGGCCCCGCGCGACGCGATCCGCCTCGCCGAGGAGCTCGGCGAAGCCGTGCAGGTGACGGATGCCCCGACCGTGCTGCGATTCCCGAAGGGGTCGGTCGGCACCGAGTACGACGCCGTCCGTCGCACCGACGACGGCGTCGACGTGCTCGTCGAATCCGAACGCAGGGACGTGCTCATCGTGACCGTCGGCCCGATGGCCGGCATCGGGCTCGAGGTGGCCGAGCGGCTCGAGGCGCAGGGCATCGGTGCGACCGTCGTCGACCCGCGCTGGGTCGTGCCCGTGCCGCGCAGCGTCGTCGAGCTCGCGGGCGACTACCGCATCGTCGTGTCACTCGAGGACGGTATCCGCGTCGGCGGCGTCGGCACGCGCATCCGCCAGGACCTGCGCGAGGCGGGCGTCGACACGGCCGTCACCGAGCTCGGGCTGCCCGACGAGTTCCTCGAGCACGGTTCACGCTCCGACATCCTCGAGCGTGTCGGGCTCACCCCGCAGCACATCGCCCACGACGTCACGGCGATGGTGCTCGGCACCAAGCTTCCGCACGCGCGTGGGGCGTCGGGCGACACCGGCACGCAGCCGATCGTCGCGCACGCCCGCAAGTAGCCCGCAGGTTCTCCGAACACGCAACGGGCCCGCGCGGTCGAGGTAGGGCGTGGCACCGCCGGCCTGGAACGGCCAGCCGGCGCCGAGGATGAGGCAGAGGTCGATGTCCTCCGCCGCGGCGACGACGCCCTCGTCGAGCATGAGCTTGATCTCGCGGGCGAGCTCGTCCTCGACGCGACGCAGGATCGTCGCGGCGTCGACGGCGGTCTTGCCGACCGTGATGGCCTTCTTCGCGTCCTTCGTGAGGTCGGTGACCTTGCCGTGCTTGTCCTTCTCGACGACGGGAGCGCCGAGCTTCGACAGCGCGTGCATGTTCTCGGAGGCGTAGAAGCGCTCGGGGAACTCGCGCACCATCGTGTCCTGCACGTGGGCGGCGACCGCCCAGCCGACGAGGTCGATGAGCTCGAACGGCCCCATCGGCAGGCCGATCGGCGCGAGCGCCTTCTCGACGACGGGCACCGGCGTGCCCTCGTCGACGGCGCGTGCCGCCTCGCCCATGACCTTCGCGAGCAGGCGGTTCACGACGAAGCCCGGTGCGTCGGCCGTGAGCACGGCGCTCTTGCGGAGCTTGGCCGCCGTCGCGAACGCAGTGGCGAGGGTCTCGTCGTCGGTCTTCGGCGTCTTGACGATCTCGAGGAGCGGCATGACGGCGACCGGGTTGAAGAAGTGGAAGCCCACGAGGCGCTCGGGGTGCGCGAGGTTCGCACCGATCTCCTCGACCGAGAGCGACGAGGTGTTCGTCGCCATGACGGCGGTCTCGGACAGGTGCGGCTCGACCTCGGCGAACACCTGCTGCTTCACGGCCAGGTCTTCGAAGACGGCCTCGATGACCCAGTCGCAGTCGGCGAAGTCGGCCTTGTCGGTCGTACCCGAGACGAGGGCGCGCAGGCGGTTCGCCTCGTCGCCGTCGATGCGGCCCTTCTGCTCGAGCGTGCCGATCTCGTCGCGGATGTACGCGAGGCCCTTGTCGACGCGCGCCTGGTCGAGATCGGTGATGACCACCGGCACCTGCAGGCGGCGCACGAACAGCAGCGCGAACTGACTCGCCATGAGACCCGCGCCGATGATGCCGACCTTCGTCACCTTGCGGGCGAGCGACTTGTCGGGCGCACCGGCGGGCCGCTTGGCGCGCTTCTGCACGAGGTTGAACGCGTAGATCGACGCGACGAACTGGTCGCCTGCCACGAGGTCGGCGAGCGCCTCGTCCTCTCGGGCGAAGCCCTCGGCCTTCGTGCCCGACTTCGCCGCCTTGAGCAGGTCGAGGGCGACGTACGGGGACTTCGCGGTCGTGCCGAGCTTGCCCTCGATGCTCTTGCGTGCGATGCCGACCGCGACGTCCCACTTGGCGAGCCGCTCGAGCTTGCCGGGCACGTTCGGACGCTTCACCTGCACCGAGCCGCCGAGCACGCCGTCGGCCCACTTGAGCGAGTCCTCGAGGAAGTTGACCGGGGCGAACATCGCGTCGGCGATGCCGAGGTCGAACGCGTCCTTCGCCTTCAGCATGCGGTTGTTCTTGAGCGGGTTCTCGATGACGACCTTGAGGGCGTTCTCGATGCCGATGAGGTTCGGCAGCAGGTACGCGCCGCCCCAGGCGGGCACGATGCCGAGGAAGACCTCGGGGAGTGCGATCGCCGGCGCCGAGGCATCCACCGTGCGGTAATCGCTGTTGAGCGCGATCTCGAGGCCGCCGCCGAGGGCGAGGCCGTTGATGAACGTGAACGACGGCACGCCGAGCTCGCTCAGCTTGCCGAACACCATGTGCCCGAGCTGGCCCATCTGCAGCGCGATGGCGCGGCTCGGGATCTCGCCGACCTTCGAGAGGTCGGCGCCCGCCGCGAGGAAGTACGGCTTGCCGGTGACGGCGACCGCCTGGATCTCGCCCTCCGCGGCACGGCCCTTCAGCTCGTCGAGGCGGTCGTTCAGTTCGAGCAGCGTGACCGGGCCGAGCGTCGACGGACGCGTGTGGTCGCGCCCGTTGTCGAGCGTGATGAGGGCGATGGTGCGTCCGGACGCGAGGCGGATGTCGCGCACGTACGAGTGCGTGACGACCTCGTCGTCGGCGAACGCGGCCGCCAGCTCGGAGAAGTCGATCTTCGAGTAGTCGGTCATGTCGTTCAGCGGCCCTTTCCGTACTTCTTGTGGTTGGGGTTCTCCCAGATGACGGTGCCGCCCTGGCCGAGCCCGACGCACATCGCGGTGACGCCGTAGCGCACCTCGGGGTGCTGCTCGAACTGACGGGCGAGCTGCAGCATGAGGCGCACGCCGGACGCGGCGAGCGGGTGACCGATCGCGATCGCGCCGCCCCACGGGTTGACCCGGGGGTCGTCGTCGGCGATGCCGAAGTGGTCGAGGAAGCTCAGCACCTGCACGGCGAACGCCTCGTTGAGCTCGAACAGGCCGATGTCGTCGATCGAGAGGCCGGCGCGCTTCAGCGCCTTCTCGGTCGACGGAATCGGGCCGATGCCCATGACCTCGGGCTCGACACCGGCGAAGCCGAAGCTCACCATGCGCATCTTCGTGGTGAGGCCGAGCTCCTTCGCGGCGTCCGAGCTTGCGAGGATCGCGGCGGTCGCGCCATCGGTCAGCGGTGAGGCGTTGCCCGCCGTGACCCGGCCGTGCGGGCGGAACGGGGTCTTGAGGCTCGCGAGCCCCTCCATCGTCGTCGCGGGGCGACGGCCCTCGTCCTCGCTCGCGAGGCCCCAGCCCTCGGCGGTGCGGATCGCGACCGGCACGAGATCGGGCTGGATGTGGCCGGCGTCGTACGCGGCCTGCACCTTCTGCTGGCTCAGCATGCCGAAGCGGTCGCTGCGCTCCTTCGTGAGCTCGGGGAACCGGTCGTGCAGGCGCTCGGCCGTGTTGCCCATGTTCAGGGCGTCGGCCGCGACGAGCTTCTCGGTGAGGAAGCGCGGGTTGGGGTCGGCGTCGAGGCCCATCGGGTGGCGACCCATGTGCTCGACGCCGCCGGCGATCACGACGTCGTACTGGCCGAAGCCGATGCCCGACCCGGTCGTCGTGACCGCGGTCATCGCGCCGGCGCACATGCGATCGATCGCGAAGCCCGGCACGCTCATCGGAAGGCCGGCGAGGATCGCAGCCGTGCGGCCGAGCGTGAGACCCTGGTCGCCCTGCTGCGTCGTCGCGGCGATGGCGACGTCGTCGACGCGCTCGGGAGGGAGGTTCGGGTTGCGCTCGAGGAGCCCGGTGATGGCCTTGACCGCGAGGTCATCGGCCCGGGTGTTCCAGTACATGCCCTTTTCACCGGCTCGTCCGAACGGGGTTCGGACCCCGTCGACGAACACGACATCAGCTCGTTCAGCCACGCTGCAGCTCCGTTTCGAAATCAGGATGCTTCGATCCTACGAACCGGTGTTCGGCGCCCGTGAATCGCTTGACGGTTCCTACGAACCCTCCGAGGTCGCGTCGAGGAGCGATTGTGATGCCTCGACAAACGCATCGGCGATAATCTGTGCGGTTGCCTCAATCTGCCACGGACGTGCGCCCAGCTGAGCGAGCGCGGTGCCGATCGACGCGGCGTCGGCGGGCTGCGGCGGGTGCCATGCGACACGCCGCAGGAAGTCGGGCGTCAGCAGGTTCTCGACCGGCATGTCGAGCTGCTCCGCGATCACCGCGACGGCGGCCTTCGCCGCCTTCAGGCGGATGTCGGCCTCGGGGTTGCGTGCGGCCCAGGCCCGCGGCGGCGGGGGCGCGTCGCTCGGCACGCGGACGGCCGGCAGTTCGTCGGTCGAGAGCCCGTGCTCGATCGCCGACCACCACCGATCGAGTTCCGAGCGGCTGGCGCGACCCGTGAACTCGCGGAGGTCGGCGAGTGCGCGACGCGTCGAGGGGAGCGCCCTCGCGACCGCGACGATGGATGCGTCGGGGATGAGCCGCCCGGGCGCGATGTCGGTCTCCGAGGCGAGCGCGTCGCGCGAGACCCACAGTTCGCGTGCCACCGCGAGGTTGCGGGGGCTGCGCATCGAGTGGATGCCCGACAGCCGGCGCCACGGCTCGGCGGCCGGCGGCTTCGCGGCGCGATGCAGCACGGCGTCGAACTCCTGCCCGGCGAGGGCGGCCTTGCCCGTCTCGTCGAGCCGGTCGACGAGACGGTCGCGCACGTCGACGAGGAGCTCGACGTCGAGGGCCGCGTACTTCAGCCACGATTGCGGGAGGGGCCGGGTCGACCAGTCCGCCGCGGAGTGCTCCTTCGCGAGCTTGACGCCGAGAAGTTCCTCGACGACCGAGGCGAGTCCGACTCGAGGCATGCCGAGGAGGCGTGCCGCCAGCTCGGTGTCGAAGATGTGGTCGGGGTCGAGGCCGACCTCGCGCAGGCACGCGAGATCCTGGCTCGCGGCGTGCAGCACCCACTCCTCGGCGCGGATGCCGTCCTCCAGGGCGGAGAAGTCGGGGACCGCGGGGGCGTCGAAGAGGAACACCCCGGCTCCGCGCCGGTACATCTGGATGAGGTAGGCGCGCTGCGAGTAGCGGAACCCGCTCGCGCGCTCGGCATCGACCGCGATCGGTCCCTCGCCCCCGAGCAGCAGGTCGACGGCCTCGTCGAACGCGCCCGGCGTCTCGATCACCCGATACTCATCCACGATCAGACCTCCGGCGGGGCAGTGCGGTCACCCCTTCAGCACGAGGCGGGAGCCCCGCCAGCATGCACAACAACTCTCCCCAGCCTTCCACATGGGTGCCGATCGCCGCGTCGAGCGGCGTCCACGACGCCCGCAGCTCGATCTGCGCGCCGTCGCCCTGGTGGGCGAGCTCGCCGAAACCGGTCGAGAGGATCTTCGTGGCCGTGCCCGACGCGGCGACGTACCGAGCGCCCCGCGCGTCGAGTGCGTCGATGAGCCACGACCAGGCGACGTCGGCGAGGAACGGGTCGAGCCCGATGTCGGTCTCCAGCGGGGCCTGTGCGAAGCACACGACGCGGAACCGGCCGCCCCAGGCCTCGGGTTCGGCCGGGTCGTAGAGCAGGATGAACCGACCCGTGCCGAGCTCGGAGTCGTCGCCGTGCCGGGTGGGGGAGACGTCGGCCGACAGGGCCACCGAGAATGGGGCCAGCCCGCCCGGCGCCGGGATCTCCGAGACGGTGAGCTCGGCACGTGGCACGGCGGCCCGGATCGAGGCGAGCGCGTTCTCGAACTCGGCGGGGGCGACGGTCGGGTGGTCGGGCACGAGTGCAGACTAGAGTCTCCATCGGAGCCGGGGGCGGCGGCACGCCGCACCGGCTCGCAGTGGCGTCGGTCGAAGGGGAGGCAGCGGCGGATGGCGAAGCGGAGCACGGGACTGCGCGTCCTCGGCACGACGGTCGCAGCAGTGGGGATCGTTGCCGGCGCGATCGCCGTCGTCACCGCCGTCGCGACCGCGTTCGCCGCGGTCGTCTTCGCCCGGAAGGTGGTCACCCCCCAGGCGAAACGCGACGACGACGTGCGGATCGTCGGCGTCGACCTCGCCGCCGGCCGCATCACGCTCGCGGCGAGCGACGAGTCGCGGATGCACGGCCGCTACGGGCTCTGGTTCGAAGGCGACAGCGGTCACGCCCGCCTCGCCGACGTCGACGAGGAGCGAGGCGGTGTCGTGATCCGCGGCATCGACGCCGTCGATTACGGGCGTCTCGATCGGGCACGGCGAGGGCGCATCGACGGGTGGTACTTCCTCGGCCCCTGGGAGCTCGACCTGCCGTACCGCGACGTCGTCGTGCAGACCCCGCTCGGCCCGGCGCCCGCCTGGTCGGTACCCGCCGCCGCTCCGACCGACCGATGGGTGGTGCAGGTGCACGGCCGCGGCGCGAAGCGCCACGAGGCGCTTCGGGCGGTGCCGCCCGTTCACGAGGCGGGCTGGAACAGCCTCCTCATCTCCTACCGGAACGACGGCGAGGCGCCCGAGAGCGCCGACCGCCGCTACGGCCTCGGCGGCACCGAGTGGGAGGACGTCGTCGCGGCGGTGCGGTTCGCGACCGCGCGCGGCGCCCGCGAGATCGTGCTGATGGGCTGGTCGATGGGCGGCATGATCGCACTGCAGGCGGTGCTGCGCTCCGAGGAGGTGCGCGAGCATCTCGTCGGCGTCGTCCTCGACTCGCCCGCGGTCGACTGGGTCGACATCCTCCGCTTCCAGGGGACGGCGCTCGGCCTTCCGGCCGGCCTCGGCGACCTCGTGGCGGGCGTCCTCGGGGCGCCCGTGGGCGTCGGCCTCACCGGGGCCGCAGCGCCGATCGACCTCGTCGCACTCGACCTCG
>Ga0256889_1000306_pt1 | contig 13010 bp, 9 predicted proteins | sample MC6MC0512MT_FD_186338 | JGI IMG/M metagenome (GOLD analysis project Ga0256889, IMG submission 186338) | Metatranscriptome of enriched soil aggregate microbial communities from Iowa State University, Ames, United States - MC6-MC0512-MT... | ecosystem: Environmental > Terrestrial > Soil >...
GTCGCGCGCCATTGCCCGCGCGCTTTCCAGGCTGACGATGACGTCGTCCACGTTGTCCACCACGCGTGTCAGGCGTTGCTGCTGATCCGGCGTCAATGCCTGCGTCAGCAGCATGAGCTCGCTGTCCGAGCGAATCGCCGCCAGCGGCGTGCGCACCTCGTGGCTAAGGTTGCTGGCGAACTCGCGTTCACGGGCGATGGACCGGTCCACCTGGTTCTGCACGCGGTTGAAGGCTTCAATGAGACGCCCGGCCTCGTCGTCGCGCGTGACGGCCATGTCAGGCGAGCCCGGCGCCCAGGTCGACAGCCGGTCCGTCAGATCCAGCAACGGTCCGACCGCCACCCCCGCCACACGACGCGCCAACCCGTAGGCGAGAACGACGCAGATAGCGCCCACGCCCAACACGATCAGCCCGAAGTCGTGCACCCGCTCTTCGTTGTCGGTGGCGTCGTACAGCAGGTACACCGTGCCCCGGCCCGTCTCGGCCACCATCACGTGCCAGGTGTAGGCGCCGGGTTCGATCAGGTGCAGTCCGTTTTCCAGCGAGAGCAGTTCCGGCGGCATGCCGGCGGGCGGCTGGCCGTCCACGCTGAGCCACGCCCGCATGGATCCGCCGAGTTCGCGCGCGCCGTGGCGCGGCAGGAACTCGTCGCTGCTGCGCGCATGCTGGACCAGGCGGTCCATCTCGGTGTTCAGGATGTCGTTGACCAGATCGTCTTCCATCTGGTCGAACGTCAGGTAGGCCAGGAGGGCCAGCGCGGTGACGAACAGCGCGACCGTGCCCGTCAGCGCCCAGACCACGCGCTGGGTCAGCGTGCCGGCGGCGGCGCGGCTCATGATGCGGCGGCGGGCAGCGTCAGGCGCCAGCCGGTGCCGTGCACGGTCTCGATGCCGTCAAAACCCGCGTCGGCCAGCGCGCGCCGCAGCAGGTGGACCTGGCTGCGCAGCGCATCGGACGAGGGCGGTTCGTTGCCCCACAGGACCGATTCCAGTTCTTCACGCGTCACCACGCGGCCCGGGTCGCGCAGCAGCACCTCGATGATGAGGCCCGCCTTGCGGGTCAGGTGGACCGGCACGCCGCTGACCGACACGACGCGGCTGCGCGCGTCGAACTGAAGCGGGCCGAAGGTGCGCTCCGCATCGACTGTCGACCCTTTGGCGCGCTGGATCAGCGCCAGCAGCCGCGCTTCCACTTCCAGCAGCGCGAACGGCTTGGTGAGATAGTCGTCGGCGCCATGGGAAAAGCCCGCCAGCTTGTCTTCGAGGCTGTCGCGCGCGGTCAGCATCAGCACCGGCACGGCCAGCCGCCGTTCCGTGCGCATGTCATGCAGCACGGCATTGCCGTCCATGCCGGGCAGGCCGATGTCCAGCAGCACGGCGTCAAAACGCTGTTCCTGCAACCGTTGAAGGGCCGCGGGTCCGCTGTACGCCACATCGGGCAGAAAGCCCCGCGCCTCCAGGAAGCTGTACAGATTGCCGGCGATGACATGGTCGTCTTCGACGATCAGCACCCGGTGGTTCGCGCCCGCTGCGGGAGGGGTTTTCATGGTCTGCGATCCTGGCCGCGTTATGCCTGCAGCACCTTGCCGGGGTTCATGAGACCCTGGGGATCCAGCGCCCGCTTGATCCGGCGCATCAGCGCCAGTTCGACGGGGTTCTTGTAGCGCGGCAGTTCGTCGCGTTTGAGCTGACCCACGCCGTGCTCAGCGCTGATGGATCCCTTGTGCGTGTGCACGCTGTCATGCACGACGCCATAGATCTCGCCTTGCAGCGCCAGCAGCTCGGCTTCGGTCTGTCCGGGTGCATGGGCCACGTTGTAGTGCAGGTTGCCGTCGCCCAGGTGGCCGAAGATCACGTGGCGCACGCCCGGAAAGCGCGCCTGCAGCAAGGCGTTGGTCTTGTGCACGAACCCGGCGATCGACGAGATGGGGATCGAGACATCGTGCTTGACCGACTTGCCCAGCTCGGCCTCGGCCAGCGGAATGCTTTCACGCAGATGCCACAGCGCCTTGCTTTGCGACACGTTGGCGGCGATGGCTGCGTCGTTCACCAGGCCGGCTTCGATGGCGTCGCCCAGCACGGCCTCGAAGCGCTCGCGGGCGTGCGTTTCGCTTTCGCTGTCGGACAGTTCCAGCAGTGCGAACCACGGCGAAGCCGCCGACTCGCCTTCAAAAGGCAGGCGCTGCTGCGGAAACAGCCGCACCACGCCTTGCAGGCAGGCGCCGCTCATGAGTTCGAACCCGGTCAGCGAGGCGCCAAATCCGGAACGGGCGCGCGACAGGACCTCGACGGCGTTGTCGATGCTGTCCAGCGTGAGCAGCGCCGTGCAGGACGCCACGGGACGCGGATACAGCTTGAGGGTGGCGGCCGTGATGATGCCCAGGGTGCCTTCGCTGCCGATGTACAGGTCGCGCAGGTCGTAGCCGGTGTTGTCCTTGCGCAGGCCGCGCAGGCCGTCCCAGATCTCGCCTTCGGCGGTCACGACCTCCAGGCCCAGCGTGAGGTCGCGCGTGTTGCCATAGCGCAGCACCTGCGTGCCGCCGGCGTTGGTGGCCAGGTTGCCGCCGATGGTGCAGCTGCCTTCGGCCGCCAGGCTCAGCGGGAACAGCCGGTTGGCTGCCGCTGCGGCCTCCTGCACGGCCTGCAGGATGCAGCCGGCCTCGACCGTGATGGTGTCGTTGTCGGTATCCAGTGCGCGCACCGCGGTGAGCCGGGCCGTGGACAGGACGATCGCGGTGCCGGTGTCGTCAGGCGTGGCGCCGCCGCACAGGCCGGTATTGCCGCCTTGCGGCACGACGGGCACGCCGTACTGCGCGCACAGCTTGATCGCGGCGGCCACGTCCGCCGTGGAACCGGGGCGGATCACCGCCAGGGCCGCGCCGCGATAGCGGCGGCGCCAATCCAGCACATAGGAATCCGCGTCCGCGCCGGTCAGCACGTGGGAATCGCCCAAGAGGGCCTGGAGATCGCTCAGCAGTGTCATGGGTGCCGCACAGAGAGTCGGCCCGGCCGCCGAGGGCCGGGCGCTGTTCATCGGATGTGCGGACTATTGTAGGGGCTGGGCGGCGCCCGCCGAAGCCCCCTGCGGGTGCCTGTTGGACCTGTCAGCCGACCGCCTGGTCCAGCCGGGTGCCCGTCATGCCCGAGCAGAAGGCGCGGGAGGCGATGCGCTCCATCAGGAAGGCGCGGTCCACGCCGGCGGGGCCGGGCAATTCGGACAAGGCGCGGTAGGCGCGGCGCAGGACTTCGCCACGGGTGGCGCCGCAGACCATGAGGTGGGTGCACGGCAGGCGGCGATCGCCGCAACCGTCGATGCGCACTTCCAGCACGTGCGGCGCGATGGGATCGTGTTCGGCAACCGGCATGTCCGGCGTGCGGGCCCGCGCCTGCGCGTCGATGACGCGGAAGACGCCGCTGCGGTCGTCGAGCGAGAAGGACACGGTGCCTGCGGCCTGCCAGCCGCGGTCGCGCGCCACGCTGGCGGCAACCGTGCGCAACGCGCTTTCGATCGATGCCGCCAGATGCGGCGCCGGGCATTCGGCGATGAGGACGCGCGCATCGCGCCAGACGCTGCGCTCCCAGGCGCGGCCAGCGGCCAGATCGCCCGTTGCCGCGGCAAAGACGTGGATATCAAGCCTGCGTTCGCGGCCGGCCGCCGGACCGGCAAAGTCCGTGGGGGGTCCCCGCCTGCTTGTGGCGCCGCCCGATGACATGACTGTGGATACTTTGGCGCCCATGGCCCCTCCTGGTCTTTCTGCTTGCCCGGCAAGCGTATCACCTTCGGATGACGAGCAACTTTTGTGCCATGCGCGCCCGCCCGGCAAGCGGCTTTTTTTGCCTGCGGACGTGCACCGGAAACAGGCGGCGCCGCCCCATGCGCCGCACCATGGCGGGGCAGGCCGGCACCGGGTAAATGCCCTACTCCGCCCGAAGGATGAAGCCCCCCGCGCCGATGGGGGATAATCCAGCTTTGGCCCTTGCCATAGCGGTTTGGATGTGCGGGTTTACCATTACCCGGCAGCCGCCGCGCTGTCCCCCTCAACAAGGAACCGTCGTGGGCAACAATACACAATTTCCGGCCTCTGTTTTCAAGGCATATGACATTCGCGGCACGGTGCCGGACCTGATCGACGCAGCCTTCGCCCGGTCTCTCGGCGTGGCGCTCGCCGCCCGCGCCCGCGAACAAGGCGTGCAGACGCTCGTGGTCGGCCGCGATGGCCGCCTCAGCAGCGAAATGCTGTCCCTCGCGTTGCAGGAAGGCATGCTCGAAGGCGGCGTGGATACGCTGGACGTCGGCATGGTTCCCACCCCGCTCGTGTACTTCGCGGCCAACATCATGCAAACCGGGTCCGGCGTTGCCATCACCGGCAGCCACAACCCGCCCAAGTACAACGGCTTCAAGATGATGATGGGCGGCCGCGCGCTGTACGGCGACGACGTCCAGCAACTGGCGCAGGCCATGAATGGCGATGCCCCGGCGCCCGCGGCCGAGGCCGGCACGCGCCGCCAGCTCGACCTGGCGCAGACCTACATTGCCCGCGTGGCCTCCGGCGTCAAGCTGGCGCGTCCCATGAAGATCGCCATCGATTGCGGCAACGGCGTGGCCGGCGCGGTCGCGCCGCAGCTGTTCCGCGCGCTGGGCTGCGAGGTCGACGAACTGTTCTGCGAGGTGGATGGCAACTTCCCCAACCACCATCCCGACCCGGCCGAACCCAAGAACCTGCAGGACCTCATCAAGCACGTGGCCGAGACCGATTGCGAACTTGGCCTGGCCTTTGACGGTGACGGCGATCGCCTGGGCGTGGTCACCAAGTCCGGCCAGATCATCTGGCCCGATCGCCAGCTCGTCCTCTTTGCGCGCGACGTGCTCGAGCGCAATCCCGGCGCCACCATCATCTATGACGTCAAGTGCAGCCGCCACGTCGGCCTGTCGGTCGAAGCGGCCGGCGGCAACGCGCTGATGTGGAAGACGGGCCACTCTCTGGTCAAGGCCAAGCTGGCCGAAACCGGCGCACCGCTGGCCGGCGAAATGAGCGGGCATATCTTCTTCAAGGAACGCTGGTACGGCTTTGACGATGGCCTCTACACGGGCGCGCGCCTGCTGGAGATCGTGTCGCGCTTTGCCGACGCCTGCGAGCCGCTGGAAGCCCTGCCGCAGGACGTTTCCACGCCGGAACTGAAGCTCGAAATGGAAGAAGGCCAGCCGTTCACGCTGGTCAAGGCGTTGCAGGATCAAGGCCAGTTCCCCGACGCCAAACGCGTGATCACGATCGACGGCGTGCGCGCCGAATACGCCGATGGCTTTGGCCTGGCGCGGCCGTCGAACACCACGCCGGTCGTCGTGCTGCGTTTCGAGGCGCAAAGCGAAGCGGCGCTCGCGCGCATCCAGGCCGACTTCCGCCGCGAACTCGGCAAGCTGGCGCCGAACGCCACACTGCCCTTCTGATCCGCTCATGTCGTTAGCCAACAGCCCCGCGTGGCAGCAGTTCATCACCGCAACACGTACGGCATCCCGGGACGGCCAGAAGCTGCGCCTCATCAATGCGCCCGGGCTGCGCCTGGATCTGAGCGCCCAGGCGCAGTCGCCCGACCTGCTGGCGGCCTCGCAGGCGCTGCTGGTGCAGCAGGACTTCGAGGCCAGCCGCGCGCGGCTGTTTGACGGCGGCCAGGCCAACTGGACGGAAGGACGCGCCGCCTGGCACACCGCCCTGCGCGCGGCCGAACCGCCCGCCATGGTGGCCAAGGCGGTGCTGGCCGAGCGCGAACGCATGCGCGAATTCGTGCGGGCGGCCGACGCGGCGGGCCGCTACAGCGGCGTGCTGCATCTGGGGATTGGCGGCAGCGACTGGGGGCCGCGCCTGGTCACCCGTGCCCTGCGCCACGAGGGCGTGCGGCGCGAAGTGCGCTTCGCCTCCAACGTGGATTCGCACTCGGTCGCCGATGCGATGAGCCGCCTGGATCCGCACAACACGCTGGTCATCGTCGCGTCCAAATCGTTCACCACGACCGAGCCGCTGGCCAACGCCGAAGTGGCGATGAACTGGCTGCGCGACGCCGGCGTCGCCGACCCCATCAAGCAGGTCGTCGCGATCACCTGCAATGTCGAGGCGGCACTCAACCTGGGCATCCTGCCCGATCACATCTTCCAGATCTGGGACTGGGTGGGCGGGCGCTATTCGCTGTGGTCCGCCATCGGCCTGCCGGTCGCGCTGGCGCTCGGCAACGACACCTTCGACCAGCTGCTGGCGGGCGCCGCGGCCATGGACGACCATTTCCGCACCGCGCCGCTGGCCGAGAACGCCCCCGTGCAGATGGCGCTGGCCGGCGTGGCCAACCGCAGCGTGCTGGGCTACGACTCGCTGGTCATCACCCCATACGATTCGCGGCTGTATCACATCGTGCCGTGGGCCCAGCAGCTTGAAATGGAATCGCTGGGCAAGGTCGCGACCGCCGACGGCAGCCCCGCTGGCGTGCCGACCGGCCCCGCGGTGTGGGGCATGTCGGGCACCGATTGCCAGCACACGTTCTTCCAATGGCTGCATCAGGACACGACGGGCGCGCCCGTGGATTTCATCCTGTGCGAGCAGCCCGACCATGCCTATGCCCGGCACCACGAGCTGCTGGTCGCCAATTGCCTGGCGCAGCGCTCGGCGCTCCTGCGCGGCAAGACCTTTGAAGAAGCCCTGGCGGAAACCTCCGCCACAGAACGCGACCCGGCGCGTGCGCGCCTGCTGGCGCAGCACCGCGTGCATCCGGGCGGCCGGCCGTCGTCGCTGATCGTGTTGCCGCGCCTCGAAGCCTTCACGCTTGCCGCGCTGCTGGCGCTGTACGAGCACAAGGTGTTCACGCAGGGCGTGATCTGGGGCATCAACCCGTTCGATCAGTGGGGCGTGGAGTTCGGCAAGGTATTGGCCAAGAACATCATGCGCGAGCTGGACGCGCCCCAGCCCAGCCAGCAGGATCCGTCCACGCGGTTCTGGATCGACGCGATCAGGCGCTGAGCGCGTCGTACAGCGCGACGTGGACGCGAGCGACCTGGTTGATGTCGAACTCGCGCTCCGCCAGCGCCCTGCCCGCCGTGCCCATCGCCTGACGCAACGCCGCGTCTTGCGCAAGGCGCGCAATGGCCTCAGCCAGCGCCGCCGCGTCGCGCACCGGCACCAGGAGGCCGGTCACGTTGGGTTCGATGGCATCGCGGCAGCCCGGCACGTCGGTCGTCACGACCGCCCGGCCGCAGGCAGCGGCCTCGATCAGTGACTTCGGCAGGCCTTCGCGGTAGGACGGCAGCACCGCGATGTGCGCGGCTGCGTACAGCGCCGCCACATCCGAACGCTCGCCCAGCGCCTGCACGCAGCCGTCCTGCTGCCAGGCATCGACGTCGGCCTGCGTGGCGGATGTCGGATTGCCTGCGTCCAGGCCGCCCACCAGTTGCATCGTCACCGGCACGCCGCGTTCACGCAGCAGTTTGGCCGCCTGCACGAACTCCTGCACGCCCTTGTCGCGCAGCAGGCGCGCCACCATCGTGACGACAACGGGCGGCGCGGGCGGCTCCGGGGTGGGCCGATAGGCGTCGAGGTCCACGCCCGCGCCGCGGATGATGACCACCTGGTCCTCGCGCACGGCGCCCAGCGACTTGAGAAGGTCACGGTCGTTGCCGTTCTGGAAGATCACGCGGCTGTTCGGATGGCCCAGCGCAACGCGGTACAGGCGCGCCACCACGGCGCGCACCAGCCGCATCTTCAGCGAGTTCGACAGGAACACGAATCCCAATCCGGAGATCGCCGCCACCATGCCGGGCACCCGCGCAATGCGCGCGGCGATGCCGCCGTACAGCACGGGCTTGATGGTGACCAGATGCACCACATCGGGACGCAGCCGGCGGAACAGGCGCACCAGCGCCAGCAGCGTGCCCAGTTCCTGCAGCGGATGCTTGCCGCTGCGCGTCATGGGAATCGCGTGATGGGTCATGCCCAGCGCCTGGATGTCAGCCACCGCCGGACCGTCCATCGTCGCGACGTGGACGTCGTAGCCTGCCTTCTGCGCGGCCAGGGCGACCGGCACGCGGTGCGACATGAAGAACGCCGGATTGTTGACGACAAACAGCAGGCAGCGTCCGGCGCTCATGCTTGGACTCCAGAAATACGGCGCCAGACGGCGATGTAGCTTTGCACCATGCGTGCAAGATCAAAGTGTTCCAGGACGCGCGCGCGCCCAGCCTCGGCCTGCTCGGGCGGCACCACCACGCCGGTGTCGCCGACGATGTAGGCGGCGTCGCCCACGTCGGTCACCACGCAATACACGCCGCACGCCATGGCTTCGGCCACCACGTTCGGAAAGCCTTCGGCGCAGCTCGACAGCACGTGCACATCCAGGCCGTTCATGACGGCGGGCACGTCGTCGCTGGGACCGTTGAGCACCACGCGGTCGCGCAGGTCCAGCTTGTCGAGCAAGGCGCCCAGTTGGGCGTTACCGTCGGTCATGTCGCGGCCGATCAGCACGCAGCGCAACCCCGCGTCGCGTCCATCGCGCACCAGCGCGGCCACGGCGCGCAGCAGGTTGGCGTGGTCCTTGAGCGGATCCCAGCGCGCCACGCAGCCGATCACGGGAGCGTCTTCGGACAGCCCCCATGCAGCGCGAACGCGCGAGCGCGCCTGCGGATCCGGCGCGTAGCGCGACAGGTCATAGCCGTTGGCGATCACGACCATGCGGTCGCGGCGGTAGCCTTTTTCGGCGTGGCGCTCGGCCGCGTTCTGCGCCGCGCAGACGATCGCGCGCGGCACGCTGCCCGATAGCATCGCGCACGCGCGCAGCACCAGCCGCGCCGACCGGCTGCTGCGCTCAAGGTGCTCGCCGGAATTGCGGATGCCCCACGCAATGGCGCGAACGCCTGCCAGGCGGGCGGCCAGGCCGCCAATCAGGTCGGCGTGATACATCCAGGTTTGAACGGCATCGGGACGGTTCGTGGCGATCAGGCGGCGCAGCGCCAGGAAGCCGCCCAGGCTGACGCGGCCGCGCTTCATGCCCAGGGCATGCACCGCAACGCCCGCCGCGCGCAGGCGCTCGCCATACAAACCTTCATCGGTCAGCGACACGACCGTGTGCTCGACGTCCGCGTCCGGCCAGGTCGCCAGGCGCGTCAGCACCGATTCGGCGCCGCCCTGGCCCAGCCCCGTGATGACATGCAGGATGCGCAGCGGCCGGGTGCTCATCGCCCCTCCCGCACCGCTTCGAACAGCTCATCCCATTCGGTCAGCACGCTGGACAGCGCATAACGCTGGCGCACGGCCGCGGCGCCGCGCGCGCCCAACTGCTCGCGCAGCGACACGTCGCCCATCAAACGATGCAGGGCATCGGTCATCGCGACCCGGTCGCCCGCCGGCACCAGCAGCGCGTCCTGGCCGTCCCGCGTCATCTCGCGCGGACCACTGGGGCAATCGAACGCCACGCAGGGCAAACCCAGCGACATCGCTTCCAGCAACACATTGGGAAAGCCCTCGACCAGCGAACTGAGCACGAAGGCCTGGCCGCGCGCCAGTTCTTCCCACGGCGCTTCGGTGCGCCCCGGCAAACTGACGCGCGACTGCAGGCGCAGACGCGCCACCTGCTGCTGCAGCGCCTCGCGCTCGGGGCCTTCGCCCCAGATGCGCAGGTTCCAGTCGGGAAATTCCGGCGCAAGCTGCGCAAAGATGTCGATCAGAAGGTCGAACTGCTTGTCCGGCACCAGCCGCCCCATCGCGATCAGCTCGCGCGGGCCGGCCTCGTGACGCTGCTGCACCAGCGGCGCATCCAGCAGCGGCGCGGGCAGTGGATTCGGGATGACGGCCAGGCGCCGGATGCCGGGCACCTGGCGCGCGAACGGACCGGCGGTGTCTTCGGCCTGCACCGTCACCATGTCGGCGCGCGGGTACAGCACACGGCGCAGCTTGCGCCAGACGGTTCCCGTGGTGGTTTCAGCGACCGGATTGGTGCGCTCGCAGACGATGAGCGGCACGTTCAGGCCGCGCGTGGCCAGAATGGCGGCCACGTTGACGTTGGTCAGGAAGGACACCACCACGTCGGGCCGCGAATCGCGAATGTGCTTGCGCAGGGCCAGCAGCCGCTTGAAGGCCGCCATCCCGCCCGACACCCGGGTGCCGGCCAGATCGGCCAGCCACGACAGCTGAACCTTGTCCGACAGGGGGTAGAAGCAGGTGCCCTTGGATGAGTAGGTGGGCGTCAGGATGACGGTGTCGCCGCGCTCTGACCATGCGTTGACCAGGGTCGCCGCGACGCGTTCCGCGCCGCCGGCGTGCATGGAGCTGACCAGCATCAGTATTTTCATTCGTCAACGGTCCTCAATCGGTCCCCCTTGGTCCATTCCCGCGCGGTAGCGGTCCAGCCAGGCCTGCATCATCAGCACGCCCCACAGATGGCTGTCCCAATTGCGATGCCCCGACGTGTGTTCACGCCATTTGCGCAGGATGGGTTCGGGTTCGAACCAGCCCTCCTGACGCAGGCGTGCCGGATCCAGCAACGCATCGGCCCATTCGCGCAACGGACCGCGCAGCCACGCGGCCAGCGGCACGGCGAAACCGCGCTTGGGGCGGTCGACCAGCGCCTGCGGCACGTGGCGATGCAGCACCTGCCGCAGCAGCCACTTGCCGGTGTTGCCGCGCACCTTGTACTGGTGCGGCAGGCTCCAGGCGAACTCATAGACACGGTGGTCGATCAGCGGCACGCGGGTTTCCAGGCTGACGGCCATTGCGGCGCGGTCCACCTTGACCAGGATGTCGTCGGGCAGGTAGGTCACCGTGTCGAGCTTCATCATCGACTCGAAGAACGATCCCTGCATGGCGCGTTCGAACACCGACTGGGGTTCCACGCCGCCCTTCACGACGCTGGCCGGGTCCGGCCAGTACGACACGAACCCGCGGTAGAACTCGCCGCGCGTATCAGCGCGCAGCAGTTCGCCCAGCTTGCCGACCTTGCCGCGCCATGCGCCGCGGCCGGGCAGATGGGTGGACGCGCTGAGCATCGCGCCGGCCGGCTTGCGCAGCAGCCCGGGCACGCGCTCGAACTGGCGCCACCAGTTGTCCACGCGGAAGTAGCGCGAATAGCCGCCGAACAGTTCGTCGCCGCCGTCGCCCGACAAGGCCACCGTCACGTGCTGGCGCGCCATGCGCGTGACCAGCGACGTGGGGATCTGCGACGAGTCGGCAAAGGGTTCGTCATACATGTCGGCCAGCGTGGGCACGACCGCCAGCGCGTCGTCCGCGGTGACGTAGAGTTCCGTGTGATCGGTGCCCAGGTGCGTGGCCACGGCCTTGGCGTGCTGCGCCTCGTCGTAGCCCTTCTCGTGAAAACCGATGGCAAACGTGCGCACCGGCTGCGAGCTTTGCGCCTGCATCAGCGCCACGATGGTCGACGAATCGATGCCGCCGGACAGGAACGCGCCCAGGCTGACGTCGGACAGCATCTGGCCGCCCACGGCTTTGGACAGCACCTTTTCCAGCGCATCGGTGGCTTGCGCATCAGAGTCGAACGAGAGCCGGGCGTTTGACGCCGCATCCGCGGCCTCGCGCGCGGACCAGTACACCCGCGGCTCCGGCATGCGGCGGTTGCGCGCGTCGTCGGCCGAGAATTCGATCCACGTGCCGGGCGGCAGCTTGGCGATGCCTTCGTAGATGGATTGCGGCGCGGGAATGTAGTTGTGCCGCATGAACGACGCCAGCGCGTTGCGGTTCAGGTTGCGCCCAAAGCCCGGAATCGGCATCAGGCCCTTGAGTTCCGACGCAAACACCAGCTCCGAATTGGAATAGCCGTAGTACAGCGGCTTCTCGCCCATGCGGTCGCGCGCCAGCACGAGCTTGCGCGAGGCCTTGTCCCACAACGCGATGGCGAACATGCCGACCGAGGCTTGCAGCGTGGCCTCGATGCCCAGCGCGGTAAAGCCGGCAAGGAGCGTCTCGGTGTCCGAATGCCCGCGCCACGCCGGCGCCAGCGCCGATTCCTCGAGCTGCTTGCGGATGTCCAGGTGGTTGTAGACCTCGCCGTTGAACACCATGACGTAGCGGCCGCAGGCGGACGTCATCGGCTGATGGCCCGCTTCGGTCAGGTCCAGGATCGCCAGGCGCACGTGCGCCAGCGCGATTCCCGCGTCGGCGTCTTCCCAGAATCCATTGCTGTCCGGTCCGCGGTGGCGGATGCGGCGGCAGCTATCGGCCAGCACCTGCGCCTTGTTCCCCAGGGGACCCCAAATTCCGACTATTCCACACATGATGTTGTTCTCGTGTTCACCGTGGCAACGGCGCGCGCGGGGCCCTAGCGGCCCGACGCCCGCACGCCGTCAAAAAGTTCCTGCCATTTCTGCAGCACGCGCACGGCCGAGAATCGGTCGCGCACGTCGGTGGCCGCCCGCGCCATGCGCGCGCGGCCCTTGTCATCGGCCATGACCGCGTCCAGCGCCTTGCACAGCGCCGGCACGTCGCCATTGGGCCGCACCAGCACGCCGTCGATGCCTTCGCGCACGATCTCGCGCGGGCCGGTATCGCAATCGAACGACACGGCCGCCAGGCCGCTGGCCATGGATTCGAGCAGGGTATTGGACAATCCTTCGAAGCGCGAGGTCAGTACATAAAGATCGGCGCTGTCGTACCAGTCGCCCACATTGCCGGCGCGTCCCGGCATCGAGACGCGCGATGCCAGGCCGGCCTCGCGCACCTGCGCTTCGAGCGCCTGGCGTTCGCTGCCTTCGCCCAGAATAACCAAGTCCCAGCCGGGATGCGACGGCGCCAGGTGCGCAAAGGCCTGGATCAGCAGATCAAAACCCTTGTCGCCATGCAGCCGGCCGACCGCCAGCAGACGCTTGCGGCCGTCTTGCGGCGAGGGAGTGAGGATGGGCTCGGCGCGCGGCAACGGAAAGTGGACGGGATTGGGAATGACCGCGAGCCGCGAGCCCGGCACATGCTGTTCGAGCCAGTCGGCGGTGCCGCGGGTCAAGGCGACGACGCGCGCGGCACGCGGATAGGTCA
>Ga0256889_1000313_pt1 | contig 12922 bp, 6 predicted proteins | sample MC6MC0512MT_FD_186338 | JGI IMG/M metagenome (GOLD analysis project Ga0256889, IMG submission 186338) | Metatranscriptome of enriched soil aggregate microbial communities from Iowa State University, Ames, United States - MC6-MC0512-MT... | ecosystem: Environmental > Terrestrial > Soil >...
GTAATTTTCAGTTGTGGTGAGCAGTAATGGTGAATTGCGCTTTCGTAGCGTTCTTCATCTCAAATGCAACCATCGACGTGTCAATTTGTTGCATGAATCCAACGCCGCTGATGCCCTTCACGAGTTGATCATCGTTCCAGCCAGTGATGATCGCGCAGGGGCAGTTCGAAGCGATGGTAATTCGATAGCTGGAGGCCGGGTGACGAATCTCCACGCCTTCCGGAGTCTTGGTAACCTCGGTGCCGTCACCGCAGTGGAACAAGCTGAACATAGGCTTGTCTTTCAGCGTCGCCTGGATTTCATCGCTGATGTCGAGCTGCAGACGGTCGAGGTAACCGGAGATGCTACGTTTGATGAGCGTGCCTTCAAACGCGTCATGCGAGCCATTCAGGTTAAAGCCATTCTCAATGACTTCCCCGGACAACTGGGCATGACCAGGTTCAATGCTGTAAGGCACATCACCGATAACGGGGTTGTTATGCGAGTAGGCGCCTCTCAAGAAGCTCTGAATCGGCTTGACATACTCGTGTGAGTAGAAGCTTGGGTCGATGAGCCACTCAATGCCATCCATGAACAACGTGAAGGACAAGTTGTCCTGATGCTTGTGCGTCTTGCACAACGACGTTGCAAACATGGTCAGCATGTACGCAGTTTGTGCGTGATTACCTTTGATGATGGCGTAGCCAGCTGTCGGCAGAATAGTCGCCGATGTTGTCGGGTAATTCTTACTGTTGCGTACCGTCTCCAGGTTCGGGTTGGCGCGACGGAAGGTGTCGCCCTGTGCTGGGGAGCGGTTATCCGGGTAGCGCAAAAAGTCGGAGAACTTGAGCAGTTCGTCAGCAACCGTTGGAATGGTTGTGTCGTGCGAGCTCTGCTGTGCCAGTTCGCCGGCGAAAGCAATCAGGCGCTGAACACCTTGGTGATACCCAATGGAGTTTTCAATAAAGACTGCATAGCCGTTGTCACGAACAATCAGGGTATCAAGCTGATCGGTCAGGCGGGACAGGGCCAGCGTTTGCCAGCGCTCGGAGCACGGGAAGTCGGGCATGGCCAGGCTGGTCGCCAGCAACGCCATGTCCTGGAACCATGCATGGTTGTGGTAGCGCGAAGCCTGGTGGGACGCGTAGAACATCTCCGATGCCAGCAACTGGGCATGCTTGAAGATGGCCGAACGCAGGCGAACCATGAAACGGTGCTCGAACTGCTGTCGCACACCGATATCCCAGATCAGCAGGAATGCCAGCAGCCGCTCGGCAGTACCGTGGTCATACCAGGCAAATTTGCGGTCTTCATCGGCGTTGAAGTAGCTGCGCTCCAGCCAGTTACTGATGAACTCCCGGGCGGGGAAGAGAGGCGCAACGCTTGCCTCGTGCCGTGCATGCAGCATGAGAATGATCGCGGGGTGCAGCGAATGCCATGAGAAGCGGTAGGTGCCAACAGCATCTAACTCATCTGGCAGAGTCTGTTGCCAGTCCCATTCCAGACCAATGTTTCCGTAGAGCGGGCAAACGCCTTTCTGCAGATAGTCATTAGCCTGAGCCGGCACATCCTTGAAGCACTTCTCCATGTAGGCATACAGAGAGTCGCAAAGCGCTTCGGGAAGAGGCTCCTTTGCAAAGCCCTCCGTCAGCCACGCCGTTGGAGCCTCGCTTTCATGCCAGCAGGTCAGCCGCTCGATTTCCAGCGTGGAGCCTTCTGCCCTGGGGTGCCCTTTGAAATAGAGCTTGATCTCTTCCAGGTCGCAAGCAGGTGGCGCGTCCCAGTCATTCTGAATGCCGAACGCGAGGTCGTTGTGGCCGATGGTGAAATCAACCCATTGGCCCCTGGCGGCATTCACGATCTTCACATGGCGGTAGGTGCCTTCGAAGGTGTAACCAACCCCGATGTAGTCCAGTGTTTCCCAATCGGAAAGACGGAAGCGCAGGTGCAGGCCGTTGCCGTGGAAGTTACGCGGCAGCTTGAAGCGAACCTGGTAGACGCCAGCATTACCGTTAAAGGTAAATACTGGATTGTCATTTTCCATTGCAGCCCGCGCGTTGCCACTGAAGCCCTGAAGGGTCAAGGGTTCGTCGGTTTCGCTGCCGTGATTGCAGTACGACCTGTAGTCGAGAATCTCCCGGTCGGAGAGGAAGTCCAACGCCGGCTTATCAACCACAGGTACGGGTGTGGCCTCGATTTCGTCTTCCTTGAAGAAGCGATCGCGGATTATCTTGAGCATGTCTTCGCAAATATTCTAAAAGGTGAAAAGTGCTCAGCCCTGTTGGGGCTGAAAAGCACTCAATAAGCTCGCCAATGGATGATCAAATAACCGCAGCGGCAGTTACGCTGCCGCGCGGCCAAGGGTGCCAACCATTAACATGGCACCAGGATCATGCTTATCGAATCAGCTCGATTTCACGGGTAATGATTGATTGCTTGGCGGTTTGCTTTTCAACACGCGCACGCGCAGCAGCGGACATCTTGCGGAACAGCTCCGGTGATTCGATCACCCGTGCGATGCCGTCAGCCATCCCCTGGGCGTCATCGCCGGCCGCAAGAATCCCACATTCATCATCGACAAACTCGGGGATCGCTGTAACAGCATTTGTCACCGAGATGAGGCCGGAAGCCATCGCCTCGTCACGGGATACGCCTTGGGCGTCCATGCGTGTTGGGCACAGGAACAGGCCGTACTGTTTATGCAGCGCAGCAATCTCTTGATGCTTGAGGAACCCGCGTTCAATCGTCACGTTGCTGAATTTGCGCAGAGGGGCGAGGGTGTCTTCGAACAGAACGCCATCACCGATCATGCGGAACTCAAGGTCCTTGAAGTACGGTTTCTCCGCCAGCAACTCAATCGCTCTGACACTCAGGTCGTTAGCGTACTTGGCCGATGCATAAGGTCGGATAGACAGCAGCTTCATGCGCTGTTCTTCCGGTTTTTCCTTGTACGAGAAGGTTTCTGTATCAATTGGGTTGTGGATGATCTCGTAGCGGTCTTCAGGAATGCGGAAGCCCACGTCCTCCATTACTTCTTCAGCAAAGTAGCGGGAAACGAAGACCAGCTTAAGATTGGCTGGCATGTTGCTCAACGTTTCGCGCCAGAACGCCATACGTTTTTCGCTTTCGACTTTTGCCACAGCCAACTGGCTTTCATCCGAGTAGTTATACTCGCGACGCCACCAAGGCTGAACCTCTGCACCGTGTACCCAAACCACTACCTTGACCATGTGAGTGAAGCGCTTGAGCACCTCCCACATTTCAGGGTCCAGGAAGTGCACCAACACGCTCTTGTACTGGCCGCTTTCGAGCATTTTTGTGAGGGTGGTCTGGCACCCAGTCACTACATCTACGTTTTGGAACTCGTGATAGCTGACAGCCTCGTTCTTGCGCAGGCGGAAGATGTCGACATTCAGGTTCTGCTCCTGATAGGCCATCACTCGGCTGTGCACAAAGCCGTTGCGGTACAGGTCCGCGTAAGCCGGGTAGTGGTTGGTGACGACCAAGTGTTGCGAACGCCCCAGCATTTCCGAAGGCTGCAAGTCGCGATGGCCAAGCACCAGCGCCTTGATCTCGGTATTGCCGGCTGCGTAGGCACGCAGGCCGAAACGCACGAAGGCGGCTTCCGGTGGTACCTCGGATGTCTGGTTGCGGTTGGCATGCTGCATGACGTGGCTGATCCGCTGCTTTTCAGCATCCAGGAACAAGACCACCAGTTGCAAGTTCAGGCCGGGCGTGCAGTCGAGGTACAGCTTGAGCTGTCGGTCTTCGAGATTCAGTTGATCCAGGCTTACTTCTTTCAGGGCGTACACGTACTCATGCTTGCCATCTGCCAACGTGGAGCTGACGCGCCAGTTATCTACATCCACCGCCAGGTTCAGGAACTTGCTGTGCTTGGCACCAAACATCTCCGCCAGTTCGCGGCCGGTGATTTCTGGTGAATCGTGGCTGTCTTCCAGGGGGGCAATGGCCTGGGCACGCGCTTGAAGCTGGTCGATGGTCATGCCAAGGTTCAGCTCCAGGTCGTCCACCTTGGCGCTGATAGCCTCGTGCTGTGCGGCGCCGTTTTCGCAGTAGTTGAACGGATCTATCGCCAGGCCTTGTTCATGGGTGTATTGCAGCGATGGCAGGCTCTTCAACCAAGTGCGCAGCGGTTGGCCGGCAACGTTTTCAGTAGCCACCAGCGAGCGACGTGCGCTCAATGATTGAGCCGGGCGGTACGCCAGTCCATTCGACTGCAGCTGGGCATTTTGGCCTTCGCTGGTGAAGTGTGCGGCTTTACCCACGACCTGTGCTTGGCTGTAGCGAGTAGCGAGGGCCAGGTCCAACAGGTAGTTAGGGCCGTAGTAGTCGCCCGGTACAAAGCCGGCTACCCAAGGCGTATTGCCGACCAGCTCGCCAAGGCTGGTTTTCTTCAGCTGTGCAGGTTTAAGCACCAGAATGCGCGGGTCGTCGCTCACGATGCTGCTCTGGTAAGCATCGGTGATGATGACCATGCGTACCTGGCTGTAGGTCTGGCGGTTCAGGTGAGCGCGCAGCATGTCGAACTGCTGACGGTCTTGTGCTTCAGCAACGACCACGATTTCTGGCAGGCGTTGAGCCTTCACGGTGCCAGTGACCTTGCTCAGCACATATTCCAGGCGCTGGGTATAGGTGTGCTCTTGCATCACCTTGCGCAGGGCGGCGAGCTTCAGCTTGTCGCTGTTGAGCGGGTCTTCGGCCAGCAGTTGCAGACGGCGCAGCATTTCTTCGCCGTTGTCGGTGGTGACCACCAGGTCGCCGAACAGCAGGCGCACACCGCGCGAGAAGTTGCTGACGGTAATGGTGTTACAGCCCAGCAGTTCGAACACGCGACGTGCGAACATCGATTGCGATTGCTTGATCGAGTTCAGGTTGATCGCGTAGCGGTAGCCCTTGTAAGCCGTATCGATTTTCTCGAAGGGCAGGGTGCCGACGATGTACGGCTGGTATTCCTCGGGGAACTGGTAGTTGGCGTCGTTCTTGCCATAGTTGCGGTCGAAGATTTCCAGCGGGCGGAACTTCGGTAGCTCGCAGACGAAGTTGCCCAGGTCGCGGGTACGCTCCGGGTAACGGGCGTAGTAAGCGCCGGCGAAGCAGAAGGCGTCTTTGCGCTCGTACAGCTCGATCGGGTTGTGCAGCGCTGGCTGGCAGGCGAACGGCAGCAGGTAGACACGGTCGTGACCGAGCGCACCCTTGTACCGGTGGATGCAGTCGATGTCGGTGGTGAACACGTGGTCGAACTGCTTGGCAGTGGTAAGGAAGGTCTCGAAATGAACCGGGTCTTCCTTGTTCCAGAATACGGTCGGCACCTTGTTCTGACGGCACCAGTTCAGGATGTCCTGCAGTTCCTGGCTGTTGTGGCCTACCTTGCTACCCCACAGTTCATCCTTGCCGCGCCAGGCGGACTCGATGAACAGCAGTTCAGGGCGGAAACCTTCCAGTTCTGCTTTCCAGCTGCTAGGCGTGAGCTGCATGAGATCACATTCATAGCGATACGAGCCGAACGTGAACTCATCCATTACGCACGCCACTTTCAGGCGGCTTACAGGGTGGTCGGCTTGGCGCAGCAGCGAGGAACGGCTCTGCTCGCTAGTCGGCAGGGCTTCTGGCAGTTTCAGGTAGTTCTCATCCTGCACGACTGGCGCAGGAGGCAGTAGTGCCTTCATCGGCTCATTGCTGATCCGCTTTTGTTCACTCTGCTGACGCTGTAGGTTGGCTTTGCGGTACAGGCGCAGCAAACGCACGGGTAGTTTGACCAGTCCGCCCAGAGAGTTGGCGCTGTTCTTGATCTGATAGCCCAACTGATAGGTCATGCTGGTGCGCGTTTTAACTAGGCGCTGCTCGGCCAGATGGCGCTGCGTGTTTGCTCGCTCCAGGTTGGCATTGAGCTCGTCGATCTTGCGCTGCTGCGCAGCGCTGCGCTCCAGCAGCTGATTGAGGTTGGCTTTCAGCTGAGGGATCTGCTCAGTGCTGACCGTACGGTACTTCAAGTTCGCCGCACCCAGGCCTGCTTTCGAGGAGTTGAGCTCGTTCTCCAGCTGCATGCGCAGGCCTTGCCACTGCTCATTGGTGGCTGCAAGGCTTGCTTCTGCGGCCTGACGGCTGGCAGTTTCGAGCATCAACTGTTCGACCAGTGCGTCCTTGGCCTGATTCAGCGACGCGATCGTTTCCGTTTGTTCAGCCTGAGCTTCTTGCGCCTTGGCGTTAGCGTGGGTCAGTGCCTGCACTTGCACCTCAAAGCCGTTGCGCAGTTCCACCAGTGTGTTGATGGTGTTGGCCTGTGCGGCATGCTCGCGTTCGGCGCGTGCTTGTGTTTCGCTCATTTCCAGCAACTGGCTTTCCAGTTCAGCTTGGCGGTTTTGCAGTGCGGTTACTGTTTCCGCATGGGCTGCGTAAGCCTGTTTCATCGCTTGGCGCTGATTACCCAGATCTGCTTCCAGTTCAGCTTGACGTGCTTTCAACAGGGCAATGGTTTCGGCCTGTGCAGCGTCGGCCCGTTGGGTTTGGGCCTGCAATTCGTTCATATACTCCAACTCGCTTTCAAGTTCGGCTTCCAGTTCCGCTTGGCGCTTGCGTAGCGTGGCGATGCATTCGTCTTTCTCGGCAACATCCTGGCTGCTCTCGGTTTGCAGCATGCTCAATGCCTGCTTCTGACTCTCTAGCGCGGTCTCCATCGCCGTTTGGAGTTCGCGCAAGCTTGCAATGGTCTCGGTGTAATCCGTGTTGGCCTCGAGAGCCTCGTCTCTCGACTCGACAGCGGCGCCTAGCTGCGTATCCAGGTCATTGACACGGGATTGCAGTAAGGAAATGGTTTCGAGGCGGGAGGCATCGGCTTGCCCGGCTTGTTCACGAAGCTCAATCATGGCTTGTGCCTGGCCTTCCAATTCAGCTTCCAATGCTGCTTTGTGGGCGCGCAAGGCGGTGATTGCTTCTACATGGCCGGTGTTCGTCTGTTCTGCTTGAGCCTGCCGCTCGGCCTGGCGCTCAAGTGCTGCTTGCAGTTCTGCTTGTTGTGCCAGCAAGTCTGCAATGGTGCCTTCATGCGCTGCATTTGCCTGATCCGCTTTGGCCTGGATATCGGCTGAAGCCAGCTGCTGGTTTTCCAGTGCAGCTTGCAGCGCGGCCTGTTGGGCGCGCAGCGCAGTGATGGTGTCTACGAGGCCTGCATTGGTCTGCTCAGCTTGCGACTGCTGTTCATCTGCAGCCTGTCGCTGGTTTTCCAGTTTGGCTTGCAGTGCAGCCTGCTGCGCACGGAGCATCGTGATGGTTTCTACATGACCATCATTGATCTGCTGAGCTTGGGCAAGCTGCTCAGATAGCACTTCAAGCTGGCTTTCCAGCTCGATACGATGCTTTTGCAGCCCTGCTACCGTTTCGCTCAGTGCAGTGTTGTCAGCCTGGCTTTTGGCTTGAATCTCAGACATCTGCAGAAGCTGGTATTCCAGGGCTTCATGTTCGGCCTGCAGTGCAGCAATCTTCGCCGTCTCATTGGCTGCCAACTCTTCAGTGGCCGCGCGTTGCTGATCGGTCGCCAGCAATTGTTCTTCGAGAGAGATCAAGGATTGCTGCAGTGCGTCCATTTCTTGATCGCGTTGCACCTGAGCTTCTTCAAGCGCAGCAATCTGCTGTTGCAGCTGGGCATATTGCTCTGCGGTTGCGAGGCATTTTTCGTTGGCCTCACCCAGCTGGGACCTGAGCAAGTCCAGCTCCGCATTCAGTTCTTGAATGCTACGCGCGCTGGCTTCGAGGGCTTCCCGGTTCGCTTGCTCGATAGCGACGATATGCGCGTCGCGATCCTGAAGCTGACGAGCCAGAGCCTCGGCCTTCTGAGCTTCGGGCTTCAGCAGGGAGAGCTGTTCAGTGGCCAGGCGATACTTTCTGTTGGCGTCGTCCAGACGCTCCTTGATTTCCTCAAGCTCTTGCACTCGCTTCGCTTTGGCGTCGAGGATCTCGCGGTTGGCTTGCTGCAATGTCGCAATGTCAGCATCACGCGTTTGCAATTGCTTGGCGAGCGCATCGGCTTTCTGTGCCTCTGGCCTCAATTGGGCAATTTGCTCAGTAGCACTGCGATACTTCTTGTTTGCGTCTGCCAGCCGGGTGCCGATCGACCCGAGGTTTTCGCGCAGCGTGCGCTCAATCGACTCAAACGCCTTTTCCAGTTCACGCACACGCTCGACAGTCAGCGAGTCGATGGTCCCAGGCTTATGCGACTCGCTCTTCACAGCAACAATGCCCAGCCACTTGCCAAGCATCTTGACTTCAATGATCTGCAAGTGCTCCGCCAGCAGGCGGAACGGTTCCATCAGGTAGAACGTGTGCTTGTGGTCAATGAAGTCATTGACCCCGAACGGTACGGTGATCACCAGCCGACCACCCTGCTTGAGCAGGTCGTAGGCCTTTTCGACGAACAGCTCCGGGCGTACCAGGTGTTCGAGCACTTCGCTGATCACAACGGTGTCCGGCTCAACCTCGAGCGTATCCAGCGCGAGGAAGTCTGAATTGATGTACGTGACGTTCTGCTGGATGTGGGCAGGTTCGGCAGACAGGTAATCCTTGGCCTCTTCAATGGCCTGCGGGCTGGTGTCCACACCGGTAACCTGGCAACCCTCACGCGCCAGCAGCAGGGGCACGATACCCTGCGAGCAGCCCACATCCAGGATCCGGCGCCCTTTGACCTGGGCGCAGATCCAATGGATGCGGGACTGCGTTTCGCGCATGAACTGATCCCCCAGCTTGCCGTAATAGGCTTCCATCACGCGATCATGAATATCGGCCAAAGGTGAAGGCAGCTCTGTGTTCACGGTAGGTTTCTCAAGCGTGGGGTTATTCATGCGGTTTGGTCCATCAGCCCTGGGTTACGCCAGCGGCGTCGATAACGAACGCTGCATCGCGTACGTTGAAGGTGCCGCGGAATTCGCGGTGCTTCACCAGCAGCACGTGAATGTCGGCGCTGTCCAGGGCGTAGATGAAGTCCACGTGCTCGTGATGCGCCAGGCGCTGTGGCAGCGCTTCGATGTTCGGCTCGACCAGTTGCAGGGTGGCTTCCAGTTCGTTGCCCAGGCGCTCGGCAATGCTCAGTGCCGGGCTTTCGCGCAGGTCGTCGATGTCGGCCTTGAAGGCCAGGCCGTAGCAGGCGATCTTCACTTGCTGGGCCGACTTGCCCGGGTTCTTGATCAGGAAGTTGGCCAGGGCCATCTTGACCTTGTCGATCACCCACTCAGGCTTGCTGTCGTTGACCACACGGGCGGTGCGGATCAGGCGCGCCTGCTCTGGGGTCTGGCTGACGATGAACCATGGGTCCACGGCGATGCAGTGGCCGCCCACGCCTGGGCCAGGCTGCAGGATGTTGACGCGCGGGTGGTGGTTGGCCAGGCGAATCAGCTCCCACACGTCGATGTCCAGCTTGTCGCAGATGATCGACAGTTCGTTGGCGAAGGCAATGTTCACGTCACGGAAGCTGTTTTCGGTCAGCTTGCACATTTCGGCGGTGCGGGCGTTGGTGATGATGCACTCGCCTTCGACGAAGGTGCGATACAGGCGTACGGCTGCTTCGGAGCACTTCCTGGTCATGCCACCGATGATGCGGTCGTTTTCCACCAGCTCGCGCAGCACGTGGCCCGGCAGTACGCGCTCAGGGCAGTGGGCGATGCGCACGTCGGAGTCTTCACCGTGGGTCTGCGGGAAGCTCAGGTCTGGGCGGGCCTGGGCCAGCCAGAACGCCATCTGCTCGGTAGCGCCGACCGGGGAGGTGGACTCCAGGATGACCAGGTCACCCTTTTTCAGCACAGGCGCGATGGCCTTGCTGGCGGACTCGATGTAGCTCAGGTCCGGCTGGTGGTCATCCATGAACGGCGTCGGCACGGCGATCAGGAAGGCATCGGCTGCTTCCGGCACGGTGGAGGCGCGCAGGTAGCCTTCGGTTACGGCGGCGTGTACCACCATGTCCAGCTCAGGCTCGACGATGTGGATTTCGCCACGGTTGATGGTGTCGACCGCGTGCTGGTTAACATCAATACCGATCACGTGCTTCTTGCGAGCGGCGAAAACGGCGGCGGTTGGCAGGCCGATATAGCCCAGGCCTACGACGGAAATCTTGTTGAAGCTCATGCTGCGTCCTTGGAGTTAGAGAATGCGGAGAGTGCGTCGAGGATTCGCGCGCACGCTTTTCCATCGCCGTAGGGGTTGTGGGCGAAGCTCATCTCGCGGTAGGTCGCCTCGTCGGTGAGCAGTTTCGCCAGGTTTTCGGTGATCGATGCCACATCGGTGCCCACCAGCTTGACGGTACCTGCTGCCACGGCTTCAGGGCGCTCGGTGGTGTCACGCATGACCAGTACCGGCTTGCCCAGTGCAGGGGCTTCTTCCTGGATGCCGCCGGAGTCGGTGAGGATCAGGTACGAGCGGGTCATCAGGTAGACGAACGGCAGGTAGTCCAGCGGCTCGATCAGGTGGATGTTGTTGACGTCGGCCAACAAGCGGTTAACCGGTTCGCGTACGTTCGGGTTCAGGTGGACCGGGTAGACGATATCCACGTCAGGGAATTGACGCGCGGTCTGTACCAGGCCTTGGCAGATACGCTCGAAGCCTCCACCAAAGTTCTCGCGGCGGTGGCCGGTGACCAGAACCATGCGGCGCTCCGGGTTCAGGAAGCTGAACTGGGCTTCGAACTGGTTTTTCAGTGCTGGGCTTTCCAGCTTGCGGACTACTTCCAGCAGCGCATCGATCACCGTGTTGCCAGTGGTGTAGATGGTCGCGGGGTCGGTGCCTTCACGCAGCAGGTTGTCCTGCGAGTTGCTGGTAGGCGCGAAGTGCAGGGCGGCCAGGGCGCCGGTCAGGCGGCGGTTGCCTTCTTCTGGCCAAGGCGAATACAGGTTGCCGGTGCGCAGGCCTGCTTCCACGTGGGCGATCGGAATCTGCTGGTAGTAGGCGGCCAGGCTGGTGGCCAGGGTTGTTGCGGTGTCGCCGTGCACCAGCACCACGTCGGGCTTGAACTCGGCCAGCACAGGTTTCAGGCCCTGCAGGATGGCAGTGGTCACATCGGTCAGGTCCTGGCCGGGCTTCATGATGTTCAAGTCGTAGTCGGGCGTGATCTCGAACAGCTCCAGTACCTGGTCAAGCATCTGCCGGTGCTGGCCGGTAACGCAGACGCGCGACTCGAAACGGTCGTCCTGGGCAAGGTTGAGGGCCAGCGGTGCCATTTTGATGGCTTCTGGGCGGGTGCCAAATACGATGAGGGTCTTGAGGGACACGGCGACGGTCTTCTGTATGAGAGTGAAGGCGGTTGGAACTGGCGCTAACGGTAAGGATCTCGGGTGTTACTCAGATCGGCCTGGGGTGGCCTGGTGGCGCAGCACGACGGAAATCGGGCACGGCCAAGGGGGGAGGTGAAAAAAAATTCATTCTGCTCGGATCCTTCAAGCGAAGCGGTTGTCCTATGTCCGCAAATTTATCATTTCGTCATCACTATGACATCCCATCTGGCACGTTTTTTTCCCCTGATCGAAGGAAAATGCCGACAAGTATCGATGGATTGGATCCTATTTATGTTTAAATGATCAACAAAAACGATTGTTTGATGTTATTCAGGCATCATGCCAATGAAGTCGATATCACTCAGGTATACGACGAACGGGTGGGGGCCTTGTCCGGCAAGGCTCGTAGGAAAAACAACAGCGTTTGGTCTGAATGAAACCCAGGTTAAACGGGAATTTACCTGGCGGCGATTTGCTATCGCTTTTTTTTCATGAAGTTAACTTGAAATATGGCGTAACGCCATCATTTTCGTGTGGCCAAAGTTGCTTTTTTTACTGTTGGATTCGGTAACGATTAAATGGGCCGAGTCGCTGTTTGCAAAATCGCGGAACCGCTAGGGTTTGTTGCGCAGCCGAAGGAAAACGGCTGCTGGAAAATGACCAACCCAAGGAGTGTTCATCAATGCGTAACAACGTTCTGTCGTACCTGCTGCTGCCGCTGTTCGCCAGCCTGTCTTTTTCCCTTAGCGCGGCCCCGGCCAGCGCCACGGCGGTGCCCGAGCCGGTGCCGGTAGTGGCTCAAGCCCAGGCCCAGCAAGGGCTGCGGCTGGATCTGAACAAGGCCGATGCGCTGACTTTGCAGAAGGAGCTGAACGGGATAGGGAAGGCCAAGGCCGAGGCCATCGTTGCTTACCGCGAGGCCAATGGGCCGTTTGCTTCGGTGGATGAACTGCTGGAAATCAAGGGGATCGGGAACGCGTTGCTGGAGCGTAACCGGGACAAGGTGATGGTGGAGTAAGGGGCAGCAAGGCAGCCTGCGGGTGGGGTTGCCTTTTAGAAGACGGGGCTGCTTTGCAGTCCGTCGCGACTCAAGGCCGCTCCTGCCTGGACCACCTTCCTTGTTGAAGAGTGATTGGGGCAGGGGCGGTTTTTGTTTGGAAGGGATAAAGCTTAATGAGGTAAAAATCCCATAAAACAATGGGTTAAAAGTACTATTCGGTTTTCGTCAAAAAGCCGCCTGAAAAAATGGCTGTAAAACTCAATGCTTAAACCTTTTAGCGGTCTTGCGCATCCTTGGCATCCGCTTCGGCATTGCGCTCATGCACCTTGCGCAGTTGCTCGTCAGTCAGTGGCAGTTTTTTTTTGCCGTATCGCGCAGCATCATCAGCCCACCGACGATGGAGCCGAGGGCTATGATGAGGATCAGCCAGGCATACCAGGGCATTGTCGTTCTCCTTAAACGGGTGGTGGGGCAGTGCTTGTACGAAATTTGAGCAGTAACCCGTTCCGTTGGTTCAATTATAGGAGCCAGCTGCCGCCGGGCCAATTCCGTGACCCGCGGGCCCCAAAGCCTGCGTCACTTCGTTTACAATGCGCGCCGTTTTCGACTTGCCAAGAGACCCTGCCCATGTCCGCCTGCCAGACGCCCCTGATCGTCGCCCTGGATTTCCCTA
>Ga0256889_1000320_pt1 | contig 12883 bp, 13 predicted proteins | sample MC6MC0512MT_FD_186338 | JGI IMG/M metagenome (GOLD analysis project Ga0256889, IMG submission 186338) | Metatranscriptome of enriched soil aggregate microbial communities from Iowa State University, Ames, United States - MC6-MC0512-MT... | ecosystem: Environmental > Terrestrial > Soil >...
AGAGAATCTGCGGCGTAAGCTCCGAGCGCAACGAATATTCAGGCAAGGCAACCTGCTTTGCACGATACACGGGATTGAGCGCGTCGGCCGGCGTGCCCGGAGGCGGCGGCACGTCGATTAATTGCGTATCGGTCACGCCGGTCAATTGCCAATGCCCCGGCGGCTGATATACGCCGGACTTCGCAATGCGCACATTCGAGAGCCGGAACTTCGAATCGAACTCGTAAATCCGTACGTTACTGATTGTCGCGTCCGGCTTCAGTTCGCCGACGTTCACGAAGCGCGTGACCTGCTCGCCGTCCGCGCGCGCCGTGAGCGTGTCTTTCACCCACACGCCCGACTGGAAGTTGCTCGATACCGAGGACCCCAGCGCTTCCAGCCGCACACGTTCCGACAACTGATCCGTGTACGGACCGACCACTTCGCCGATCAGATACGTGAGAAACACGAGCGGAATGCCGATCTTCAGCAGAGAGCGCAAGGCCTGATTGGTGGCAAGCCCGGATACGCGGAAAATCGTGTACTCGGAGTTCGCCGCCATTTGCGCGAACACGTAGATCGCGCTGATCAACGCGGCAACCGGAATGATTTCGTAGAAGCGCGACGGCGTTTGCAGCGCGACGCGCAGTACCGCGTACTGGAATTTATAGTTGCCGTGGCCGACCGAGTTCAGTTCGTTAATCAGGTCGAAGAAGAAGAACAGGCCCGAAAACGCGAACAGAATGAAGATGAACGTGAGATAGATCTGACGCGCGAAGTACCTTTCGTAGATGCGCATCGGTCACGCTCCCTGCGAACGGGTGAACATGGCCCGCGTGAACAGCGGCCGGTTGCGCACGCGCAGCCAGAAGATGAACGCGACAACCGCAGCCACGATCACATGCAGACTCACGAGTCCAACCCCGAACGACATCTTGCCTTGCTCGATCCACGACTGGACGACGTTCAACAGATTCGAATAGGTCAGATAGATCAGCACGGCCATGACAAGATTGATCGTGCGGCTGCGCCGCGGGTTCTGATGCGCAAGCGGAATGGCGAGCAGCATCAGGTTGATCGCGATGAGCGGCAGACCGGCGCGCCATGCGAACTCCGCGAGATTGTCTCTGGTCGGATTGCGCAGCAGCGTGAGCGTGGGCGTGCCGGTGGTGCTCGTCGTATTAACGACCGGCTGGCTCTCGATTTTGACGCCGTAACGCTCGAACTCCATGATGCGGAAATCCGGGTGTCCCGGTTCGCCCTCATAGCGGCGGCCGTTTTCCAGAACCACAAAGCGGTCGCCGTTCTTATGCGTTTCGGTGTGGCCGTTCTTGGACACGACCACGTTGACCTTGCCGTTCTCCGTGCTCGTCACGAACACGTTTTCCACATGGCCCTGGTCGGGCGACATCTTCTCGATGAAGAACACGCGGTGAGTGCTCGCCGATTCGCGGAACTGGCCGGGCGCGAGTAGCGAAACTTCGTCTCGCTGTTGAAAACGCGCGCGGATCAGCTTGCTCTGCTGGTTGGACCACGGCCAGCCGACGAACACGAAGAACATGATGAGAATGATGATCGGCGTGGCGAAGATGCCAATCGGCTTGATGAATTGCGTGAGACTCACGCCCGAAGACAGCCACACGACCATCTCGGAGTCTTTGTACCAGCGTGTCAGCACGAACAGGATCGACACGAACAGTGTGGCGACGAGCATGATGGCCAGATAGCCGATCACGGTCAGCCCGATCAGGACCAGCACGTCGCGCGGGTCGATTTCGCCCTGCGCCGCGAAGCCGACGATGCGGATCATCATCGTGGTCAGCACGAGCGTGAGGAGAACCATGAACACGGCACCAGCCGTATACGCGAGTTCGCGCTGGAGGGAGCGTTCGAAGATCATTATTGATGATGAGAGGGGGCGCTCTCAGCGACGCGCGGGTTGCTTCCCGTCACGCCTCCGGTGCAGCCGCCGCGGGAAAAATAGCGGATAATTGCGGCTTTCATCCTAAGCCCAGATTTTATCCGAGGACAAGCGCGATGGACTTTAGCATAAAAGCCTGTGATTGGACCAAAGGCTCGTCAAACGGTTTCCTCACCGGGAAATCCGATTGCATCGTAATCGGCGTGTTCGAGTCGCAAACGCTCTCGGGCGCGGCACTTGAGATCGACGCGGCCACCAAGGGCCTCCTGACCCGCATCATCAAGGCGGGCGACATGGACGGCAAAGCGGGCACCACGCTGTTCCTGCACGAAGTCTCGGGTATCGGCGCGTCGCGTGTGCTGCTCGTAGGCCTCGGCAAACAGGACGCTTTCAGCCAGAAAGCCTATGGCGAAGCCGTGCGCGCGGCGTGGCGCGCGCTGCTCGCCACGAAGGTCGTGCAGGTCACCTTCACGCTGGCCCAACTGCCTATCCTCGAGCGTACGGCCGACTGGGGCGTGCGCGCCGCGATCCTCGCGCTGCGCGAACTGACCTATAAGTTCACGCAAATGAAGAGCAAGCCGGACAACTCTGCGCGCGCACTGAAGCGCATTGTCTTCAGCGTGAATACGGGCGACGAAAAAGCCGCCAAGCTCGCGGCAAAGCAGGGCGCGGCGCTTGCCAACGGCATGGATCTCACGCGCGACCTCGGCAATCTGCCGAGCAACGTCTGCACGCCGACCTATCTCGCGAACACGGCGAAGAAGCTTGCCAAAGACTGGAAGCTGAAGGTCGAAGTGCTCGGCGAAAAACAGTGCGAAGCGCTGAAGATGGGTTCGTTCCTGTCGGTCACGGCCGGCTCGGTCGAACCCGCGCAGTTCATCGTGCTGCAGTACCAAGGCGGCGCCGCGAAGGCCGCGCCGGTGGTGCTGGTCGGCAAGGGCGTGACGTTCGACACGGGCGGCATTTCGCTCAAGCCAGGCGAAGGCATGGACGAGATGAAGTACGACATGTGCGGCGCCGGTTCGGTGCTGGGCACATTGCGCGCCGTCGCCGAAATGGGCCTGAACATCAACGTGGTCGGCATCATTCCCGCGGTCGAGAACATGCCCTCGGCCACGGCCACGAAGCCGGGCGACATCGTCACCAGCATGAAGGGTTTGACGATCGAAGTGCTGAACACCGACGCGGAAGGGCGCCTGATTTTGTGCGACGCGCTCACTTATGCGGAACGATTCAAGCCCGCTGCGGTGATCGACATCGCCACGCTGACGGGCGCTTGCATCATCGCGCTCGGCCATCACAACAGCGGCCTCTTCTCCAAAGACGACGCGCTCGCGGGCGAGTTGCTCGACGCATCGCGTGAGGCATCCGACCCGGCCTGGCGCCTGCCGCTCGACGACGAGTATCAGGAACAGCTGAAGTCGAATTTCGCCGATCTGGCCAACATCGGCGGGCGTCCGGCGGGCAGCGTCACGGCGGCGTGCTTTCTGTCGCGCTTCACCGACGCGTATCCGTGGGCGCACCTCGACATCGCCGGCACCGCATGGAAGAGCGGAGCGGCGAAGGGCGCGACAGGTCGTCCGGTGCCGCTCCTCGCGCAGTTCCTGATCGACCGCGCCGCGCAATGACGCATCGCAGTAACGTTGCACGCGTGGCACGCTTGGCACGTGCCCGAGCGATCGCACCGCGCGCCAGCAGGAGTCGCCGATGACGAGAATCGATTTTCACTCGAACGTCGGCGACTCGCTGCTGTATGCATGCCGCCTGGTGCGCAAGGCGTATCAGGCGGGACAGCCCACCATCGTCGTGGCCGAGCCGGAGCGCCTGCGCGCTTTCGACGAACAGTTGTGGACCTTTTCCGCGCTCGACTTCGTGCCGCACTGCATGGCCGACACGCCGCTCGCCGCGCAAACGCCGATCGTGCTGGCCACGAATCTCGACGACGTCCCTCATCATCAGGTGCTGCTCAATCTGGGCGCGAGCGTGCCCGCGCAATTCGCGCGCTTCGAAAGATTGCTGGAAGTGGTCGGTAACGCACACGACGAGCTCGCTGCGGGCCGCGAACGCTACCGCTTCTATCGCGATCGCGGCTATGCTTTGAACAACTACAAGCAGGGCGGTTAGGTTTCCGTTCCGCGTCGCGTTGTGCCCTGTCGAGGCGATTCGGCGCATACGCGGCCTGCTTTCGCTACGACTCAAATACGGAGGGCGCAGGTGTCCGATCCCAACGATAACTCCATCCCGGTTCTGAGCGAGGTGCTGGTGCCGGGCCATGTGGCCCAACGTCGCGAGCCGCAGGCCGGCGCCGCTGCTCCGGCTGCTGCGCCAGCGGAAACGCCGCTGCGTGAAGCGGAAACGCTTCGTCAGCCGGACGTCACCGCGGAGCCCGAACTTGCGCCGCAGCCGGTCCTCACACCGGAAGAAACGCGTGCGCCGGAGCCGGTGCTTGCGCCGCAGCCTTTAGGGACTACGGCTAACGCTGCCGTAACCGATAAGGCGCGTTCGACGGCCGATCATGCTCATGCCGCGAACAAACCGCGGCCGCATGTTTCGGCCGAAGCCGACCATACGCATGACGACGCGCTGGCAGCGTCCGCAGCCACGTTTGATCGGACGGAACTGCCGCCGCCGTTTGAAGCAGCCGCGACGGTGCCGCCGGATATCGCTCAGGAAGCGGACACGCACGGCCAATCCGGTATCGATGCCGAACGCATCGCCGAGCGGCTGCGTGAGCGGGTCGCGGGATTCCTCGCGGGCGAAGGGCGCGGTGTCATCGAAGCACGCTGTCGCAGCGCTATCGAAGAGCACGCAACGCGGCTCGTCGATCAGGTCACGCGCGAAGTCGTATCGACTCTTGAGAACCAGATGACCGGTTGGGTACGCGAAGCGGTTGAAGCGGAGATTGCCCGTCGATCGGGCGGCGCGTGACAGTCGATGCAGCGGTGCCCCGAGCGAGGCGCGACCGGTGGAGTTCCGCTCACGCCCAGGCCTAATCAATCTGCCAGGATCATTTAAGCGTGAGCACCCAGCCCGCCAGCGCAGCCGCCTGATCGGGCGTAAGTTGCGTATTCGCGGGCATGGGCACCGGGCCCCATACGCCCGTGCTGCCGTCCAGAATCTTGTGCTTCAGGTAGATAGCGGCGTCTTCGCGGCCGGCATATTTCGCGGCGACATCGTGCAGCGCCGGCCCCATGAACGGACGCGAGACCGAGTGGCAGCTCATGCAGTTCTGCTGTTGGGCAAGCGCAAGTCCCGTGGGCGCCTCGGCATGCGCGGCCGGGCTGATGCCGATCGACATGGTCACGAATGCAACAGCCGTTGCAAGCACCGTACACGACATTGATTTCATTCTGGTCTCCGCCGGTGCGGTTGCCCGGCTTGTGGTCAGAACATTATAAAAGGAAAGGGGCGCACGGTTTTTCGTGCGCCCCTTTCGCTTTTACGTAGGGCTTGACCGGGCTTCAGGCTCGCTGGTCACCGCGAGTGCGGTCCTGGCTCGTTGCCTCAGCCGGTTATGGCGCCCTTGTTGGCCGGCAGTGCGAGAGCCGAGTACTTCGCCAGCACGCCACGCGTATAACGCGGTTGCGGTTGCTGCCATGCGGCGCGGCGGCGCTGAAGTTCGGCGTCGTCGACATTTAGTTGCAGGAGCAGCTTGTGCGCGTCGATCGTGATCGAGTCGCCTTCCTGCACGAGGCCGATCGTGCCGCCCACGAATGCTTCGGGTGCGACGTGACCAACCACCATGCCCCACGTGCCGCCTGAAAAGCGTCCGTCGGTGATGAGGCCGACGCTTTCGCCGAGACCCTTGCCGATGATCGCCGAAGTCGGCGCCAGCATTTCCGGCATGCCCGGGCCGCCCTTGGGGCCGAGGTAGCGCAACACGACGACGTCGCCGGCAACGATCTTGTCGGCGAGGATCGCTTCAAGCGCGCTTTGCTCGTCGTCGAATACGCGGGCCGGACCCGTAATCACCGGGTTCTTCAGGCCCGTGATCTTCGCGACCGCGCCGTCTTCGGCGAGGTTGCCCTTCAGGATTGCGAGGTGGCCTTCCTTGTACAACGCCTGACCGATCGGAAAGATCACCTTCTGATCCGCGCGCGGTTTGGACGGCACGTCCTTCAGTTCTTCAGCGAGCGTCTTGCCGGTGATGGTGATGCAGTCGCCATGCAGCAGACCCGCGTCGAGCAGGATCTTCATGACTTGCGGAATGCCGCCGGCTTTGTGCAGGTCGGTGGCGACGTACTGGCCCGAGGGCTTCAGGTTGCAGATCACCGGCACCTTTTTGCGCATGCGCTCGAAGTCCTCGATGGTCCACTCGACTTCCGCCGCGTGCGCGATTGCCAGAAAGTGCAGCACGGCATTGGTCGAGCCGCCGGTCGCCATGATCACGGCCACGGCGTTTTCAATCGACTTCTTCGTGATGATGTCGCGCGGCTTCAGATCTTTCTTGACGGCTTCAACGAGTACGCGCGCCGATTCAGCCGCCGAGTCGACCTTTTCCTGATCCGGATTGGCCATTGTCGACGAATAGAGCAGAGACATGCCGAGCGCCTCGAACGACGAGCTCATCGTGTTGGCGGTGTACATGCCGCCGCATGATCCCGTCGACGGGCACGCATTGCGTTCGACGCCCTCGAAATCTTCCTGCGACATCCTTCCCGCCGTGAATTCGCCGACGGCCTCGAACGACGACACGATCGTCAGATCCGTGCCCTTCCAGTTGCCCGGACGGATCGTGCCGCCATACACGTAAATGCCCGGCACGTTCATGCGCGCGAGGCCGATCATGCCGCCCGGCATGTTCTTGTCGCAGCCGCCGATCACGACCACGCCGTCCATCCATTGGCCCTGCACGCACGTCTCGATACAGTCCGCGATGACTTCCCGCGACACGAGCGAGTACTTCATGCCCTCGGTGCCCATGGACATGCCGTCGGAAATAGTCGGCGTGCCGAAGATCTGCGGATTCGCGTCCGCGCCCTTGACGGCGGCCACGGCAGCGTCGGCAAGTCGCTGAAGACCGGCGTTGCACGGCGTGATCGTCGAATGGCCGTTGGCGATGCCGATCATCGGCTTGTCGAAATCTTCTTTCTGATAGCCGAGTGCGTAGTACATCGAGCGGTTCGGCGAACGGGCCACGCCTTGCGTGATGTTCTTCGAACGACGGTTGTAGGGCATGAGGATCTCCGGTCTGTTTGTTTTGCTGGTCGGTCCAGTGTAGTTCGGACCCGTCAGGCAAGAATGCAATTTTGCGATGTGCGTGTCCAATATATTATTGGCTGCCGAATAGGTCGTAAAATGTATTAATCATGCTGCCTGCCGTTCCTGACCTGCGTCAATTGCGCTATTTCGTGACCGTCGCCGAAGAAAAGCACTTCGGCCGCGCGGCCGCGCGCCTTTCAATGACCCAGCCGCCTCTGTCGCAGGCAATCCGTGCGCTGGAGGAAACGCTTGGGGTGCAACTGTTCGCGCGCACCAAGCGGTCCGTTGAATTGACGCCCGTGGGCGCGGATCTGCTGCCGGAGGTGCAGCGTCTGCTGGCGGGTGCGGAGGGCTTGCGGCCGCTTGCACAGAGCCTCGCGCGCGGCGAGGCGGGCGTGCTGTCGCTCGCATTCGTTTCGACGGCGGACTATGGCTTGTTGCCGCTTTTGCTGCGCGACTTTGGCGCGCGCTATCCGCGCGTGCGGCTTGAACTCACCGAAGCAACGAGCGACGTGCAGGTGGACGAACTCGTCGCCGGACGCATCGACGCGGGACTCGTGATTGCCCCCGTGCCGTCGCGCCATGCCGCGCAACTATCGTGGCTGCCGATCGCGCGCGAGCCGCTCGTGATCGCCATGTCGACCGACACGGCGGCGCGCGTGGCGGCCAGTGGTGGCGGCGGTGGCGGAGGTGGCGGAGGTGGCGGCGACCCGCATGCGGAATGGCTCGACACGCAGGTCAGCCTGCGTGAGCTCGCCGATGCACCGCTCGTCATCTTCCCAAGACGTTTGGCGCCAGGCTTTTATGACATCATTATGGATTGCTACGGCGTGGCGGGGCTTCAGCCGCGGGTCGGGCAGGAGGCGATCCAGATGCAGACCATCGTGAGCCTCGTGTCGGCCGGCATGGGTGTCGCACTCGTGCCGCAATCGTTGCGTAACCTGCGCCGGACCGGCGTCGTTTACCGGCCGTTGTCCGAGTCGGTGCCCGCTATCGAAACGGGGCTCGTGTGGCGAACCGCGAAAGTGAGCCCGGTGCTGGCGGGCTTCATCGAAATCGTGCGGGCGCATGCGGCGAGTGCCGATGGGCAAGCTGCCCGCGTACCGTAATTAACGTGACTGCGGCGAACGCATTGCATGCGCAGCCGTCCAATGCAGACGGCGCAAGCCGCGCCTTATCGATACAAACTAGTTTCTGAACCCGAACTGCCCATAACAACACGATGCTCATTCACCCGAATTTCGACCCCGTTGCCATTCATCTGGGGCCGCTCGCCGTGCGCTGGTATGGACTGATGTACCTCGTCGCGTTCATCGCGGCGATCGTCGTCGGCCGGCTGCGGCTGCGTTTGCCGTTCGTCGCGGCGCAAGGCTGGACACCCAAAGATATCGACGACATGCTGTTTTACGGCGTGCTCGGCACGATTCTCGGAGGCCGGCTCGGCTACGTGCTGTTCTATAAAGCGAGCTTTTATTTCGCGCATCCGCTCGACATCTTCAAAGTGTGGGAAGGCGGCATGTCGTTTCACGGCGGGTTCCTCGGCGTGACGCTCGCCATGGTGCTGTTCGCCTATCAGCGCAAACGCTCGTGGCTGCAAGTCACCGACTTCGTCGCGCCGATGGTGCCGACAGGACTGGCGGCAGGGCGTCTCGGCAACTTCATCAACGGTGAGTTGTGGGGGCGCGTGACCGATCCGTCGGCGCCGTGGGCGATGCTCTTTCCAGGCGCCGCGCCCGACGACGCCGCATGGCTCGCCGCGCATCCGCAACTGGCCGCGCAATGGAAGTTGAACGAAGTCTTCGCGCAATATCACATGCTGCCGCGTCACCCGTCAGAGCTGTATGAGATCGCGCTCGAGGGCGTCGCGCTTTTCTTCGTGCTGTTCTTCTTCTCGCGTAAGCCAAGGCCGCTCGGCGCTATTTCGGCGGTGTTCCTGATCGGTTATGGCCTCGCGCGCTTTACGGTCGAATTCGCCCGTGAGCCCGACGACTTCCTGGGCCTGCTTGCCATGGGTCTCTCCATGGGCCAATGGCTTTCGTTGCCGATGATCCTCGTTGGCATTGCGATGCTCGTGTGGTCGTATCGTCGCAGTCCCGGCGAACCTGCGCACGCGCTGCCGTAGCGCGGCACGTTGTGCTCTGAATAGAAAACGCCACGGCATGCCGTGGCGTTTTTCTTTTGCCGCCGCATGGGGCGGCAGGTGGACAGCGCGTTACTTCATCTGCACCGAGCCCGACACATTCACCGTTACCGTCGACGTGCCGCCTTCAATCGGCACAGGGGCCGACATCTTGGCGTCGGCGCCCATGGCGCGCGCGCTCATCATCATGACGGGCCGCGGCATGGCGCCGTTATGTCCGACGTTGACCTCGCGAATCGAATAACCGCTGTAGCCGAACGCCTGCGCGGACGAAGCCGCCTGCTCACGGAACGATTTGATTGCATCGCCAGTCAGCTTTTGTTCAGCGGCGCGCTGCGCCGCGGGCGACAGCGAGAACTGCACATTGCCGACCTGCATGATGGGCGCCATTTGCCCTGCAAGCTTCGACGCCGCGGCGAAGTCGTGCGATTCGAGCACGACCTCCGTGCGGCCGCGCCATGCGGAGATACGGCCATCGCGATCGGTAGACGGGTAAATCGAGAACGAACCTGTGCGTGCGGTCACGCCACTCACGCCTTTGGCTTTTTGCAATGCCGAATCGGCACGCTGGTTCAGCGTTGAAGTAAGAGCCGACGGATCGCTCGCTTCCTGCTCGTAAAAGAGCGTGATTTCGACGACGTCTTGAGGCACTTCCGCGCTGGCCTGCGCGTTCAGCGACAGCACGCCGGCCGGTTGATAGGGCGCGACGCTCTGCGCGCGTGCCATAGCGGGCGTGAGCACGAGGGCTGCAGGCGCGGCGCAGACGAGCGCGAAAGCGAGTGCACGTGCGGTGTTTTTCATCTGTGTGGAACTCCTTGCTTGAACAGGATTGCGCACGATCCGGCCGGCGCGATGCAACGGCACGGCGCTGTGTGCGCCGTTGGTAGTCCGTTTGCAAGTGCGTTAGGCGCTTGTAACCTGAGCTTGGTTCCCCAATTTCACGGTGCGATGGGCAGCGGTGAGCGACATCGTTCGTGGCGCCGTTGCAGCAAGCATCGGCGAACTCAGGCGAGTCGCTTCGTGATGAAGCGCCACTCGGCTTCGGTGACCGGCGTGATGGACAGACGGTTGCCTCTCGCCAGCACGCGCATGTCTTTCAGCTCGTCGTGCTCGCGCAATGCGGCGAGCGGAATCAACGGAATCTTCTTCTTGAAGACCACATCGACGAGCAGCCAGCGCGGCGTTTCCTGCGACGACTTAGGATCGTAGTAAGGACTCTTCTTGTCGAACTGAGTCGGGTCCGGGTAAGCGGTAGACGCTACCTCGGCGATCCCGGCGATGCCAGGCTCGGGACAACTCGAGTGATAGAACAGCACGCCGTCGCCGACCTGCATCGCGTCGCGCATGAAGTTGCGCGCCTGATAGTTGCGCACGCCGGTCCACGGCAACGTGCGGTGCGGTGCGTTGGCAAGATGGTCGATGCTTGCTTCGTCCGGTTCGGACTTCATTAGCCAGTAGCGCATGAATCGAAAGGAACGTTAAGGTTGGAAAAGCCGGAGCCCAAACAAAAACGGCACCGGACAGTAGTCCGATGCCGTTCCAAATAAGGTCCCCGCCTTGGCCGCTAGGCCGGCATCCTGAACCGGGGGTTCAGAATTGGTCGCAGTTAGCAGCACTTCGGGTACATCAGACAGAGTGACGCGCACGCCCGTGCTACAAATTTCCGCAACCGTGCACATGGCATTGGTTCAAGGAATATATGACCTTGGCGAACCAGGCAGGGAAGCTAAACCGATGAAGCTAAAACCATTCAGGTGAAACGTTTGCCGAGTGTGCTCGTGCATGCTCTCACGCGCTTTGCTCAGCTGCTACGTGTGCCACCTGGTTGAATCTGCAGCCGACCCGAAGACCGGCCACTTCTACTTCCAGACACGTTGCAAACTTGCTGCTTACTGCATGGTGTACTGCTCGATCACAGTACCCAGTTGTTCGTTCATTTGATGCATTGTACGCCTGATTTCTTCAGCGGGAAATGCTTCTCCGTGACGCACGCTCGATTGCAGCTTAAGCAGTTCCGATGCCAGCGACAGCGCGGCCATGACAGCAATACGATCCGTGCCGCGCACGTTGCTGTTATTGCGGATCTTCGACATTTCGGCGTCGACTCGTGCGACTGCTTCAAGCAGCGCGCCTTCCGTTTCCGGCGAGCAGGCGAGGCGATAGGGCACGCCGAGAATCGATACTTCGATCTGCTTGGTGGTCATGCATTTTCTCCATGGCGAGTGGCGTCGCTCTCCGCTTCGACTTCATGCTGAGCGGGCTCGAGCAGATCGAGCTGGTTGTCCGGCTCGTTGTGCCCGCGAGCGCGCGGCAATTTTTCGAGGATCGCATTGAGCCGCACTTGAGCGTCGTCGATCTTGGCCGACAGCGCGTCGCGCTCCGCTTGCAGTGCATCGCGTTCCTCGCGCACCATGGCAAGTTCCGTGCGCGTGGCTTCAGCCTCGGCGCGCGACTGGGCGAGCTGCTCTTCAAGCGCAACGCGCGCTTCGTTGTGGCGCTGGCTGATCGCTATCAGCTTGCCGATATTCTGTGAGAGTGTTTCGAGTTCGGTGAGCATGTGCTGCGTCCTCTAAAGACCTCGCATTTTAGCGCGGAATGCCGCACGTTCCGACATTTGTCTCGTTTCGAGACGTAACAACACCGCTTTATGCAGGCTTTTTTCGACTGAAGATGAAAAAGTACTCGTGTGTGACAGATCGCGTCGGACAATACTCTGCTCCTGTCCGAATGATCGCTGCCGTGACCCGCATTCTTGACTGGCCCCGAGGCCGCTCATACACTGGCCGCACTCTGGTGCCCGCGCGCGCAATTCATTGCGCGTGCAGTTAAACGGGAAGCAGGGCGCGCCGTTCACCTGAACGCGCGAACCTGCGCTGCCCCCGCAACGGTAAGCGACCGCATTCGCTTTGCACTTCGTGCTTTGCAGTTCGCGTTTGCAGTTCGATCCCCATCGCGTGTTCCAGTTCAACATGCGAGTGTGCCACTGCGCGTCACGCGTGGGAAGGCGGGATCGAGCGTCGTCAGCCCGGATACCGGCCAGAGGGAGAGGCGCGCGCCCGCGAAATGAAGTCAAAAGCGCTCGCGCCTCGTTACGCGACGGCCTGCGGGGAAGCGGGCCGCGCACGCCATCCACGGGAAACTTCACTCATGCTGTCCCCTATCGCCCGCGCGGCGCTGCTCGCATTTGCAGGGCTGCCGCAGCTCGCGCATGCGCAAGCCGCCGACAGTTCGCCTGCGCCGTCGGTTGCAGTCGCACCAGTCGCACCTGTTGCTACGAGCGCTGCATCTATCGCAATTGCCGAATCATCACCTGCTGTTTTGTCGCCCGTCGTCGTCACCGCCGAGCGCGGACCTCAAGCGCTTGCCGACACGATTCCGCAAACGTCGCTATTCGATCAGCAGGACATTGCCGATACCACCGCAACCGATCTGCCGGGTCTGCTGCAACTCGCGCCCGGCGCGCAAATCTCGCGCACAGGTGGGCCCGGTTCGACAGCAAGCCTGTATCTGCGCGGCGCGTCGTCGACGCAATCGCTGATTCTCATTGACGGTGTGCGCGTCGATTCCGTGAGTCTCGGCACCGCGCAAATCGCGCAGACTCCGCTCGATCAGGTCGACCACGTCGAAGTAGTGAACGGCGG
>Ga0256889_1000326_pt1 | contig 12729 bp, 13 predicted proteins | sample MC6MC0512MT_FD_186338 | JGI IMG/M metagenome (GOLD analysis project Ga0256889, IMG submission 186338) | Metatranscriptome of enriched soil aggregate microbial communities from Iowa State University, Ames, United States - MC6-MC0512-MT... | ecosystem: Environmental > Terrestrial > Soil >...
CACCACTTCCCGCGTCAACCTCAGCGACAAGATTCGCGAAGCCCTCGAGGACGAGATCGTTTCCGGCAAGCTCTACGCCGGCTGCCGCCTCGACGAACAGGAACTGATGGAGCGCTTCAACGTCTCGCGCACGCCCGCGCGCGAAGCGCTGCAGCAACTGGCGACCGCTGGCCTGGTCGACATCGTCCCGCGGCACGGTGCCGTGGTCGCGACGCTCTCGCTCACGGAGTACGTCGCGATGCTCGAGATGCTCACCGAGCTGGAAGGCCTGGCCGCCCGCCTGTCGGCGCGCCGCATGCCCGCGGCGCTGCGCAAGGACCTCGAGGCCTCGATGCGGGCCTGCGAGGAGGCCGCGGCCCAGGACGATCCTGTTGCCTACGAGCGCGCCAACCGCTGGTTCCACGAGACCGTGTACGACGGCAGCCTCAACGAGGTGCTCGCGCGCCAGTTGCGACTCATGCGCCTGCGCATGCGGCATCCACAGCGCTCGCTGTTCGACCGGCCCAACCGGGTGCGCAACTCGATGGTCGAACACCGAGCGATCGTGCAGGCGATCCTGAATGGGGACGAAGACGGCGCCGACCGCGCCATGTCGATGCACATCTCCAGCGGTGGAAATGTATATGTCGATGCCGTCGCCAAGGGCGCGTCGAAAAAGCACACTGTTCCCTCCGCTTAGAGCCTCCACGACGACCCGATCGCAGGCAAGGGGGCATCTCTTTTCAGGCTTGCCACGCCGCATCGAGGGCGACCACATCGGCGCGGTCGCGGGCTAGGTCGATTTCGTGCGCGCCGCATTGCAATCTGACGGTGGGGTCTCGATCATCGTGCTGCCTCCACCGGGAAGGACGGCCGCTCGAAGATCGCCAGCCGGCTCCATGGACCGGTGACGACGGCCCGCGGCGATGTCGACGTGATCGCCACCGAGCACAGCATGGCCCGGCTGCGAGGGCTGACGATCCGCGAGCGCGTGGAGGCCATGGTGTCGATCGCGGCGCCCGAGCACCGCGAGCCGTTGCGGTGCGAAGCCAGGCCGCTGCTTCGCACTGCTTAGAAATGCATCCTCAAGACCATGGCGAGTCAACGACGGAACCAAGGGGGCAACGAGCACACTGCCTATCGTGCAGGGCCGCCCAACGGGCATCGCTCAACGATCTGTCGAATCCGACACCTGTTCATCAGCGATCGCATCCGCACCCCACGGGATGTTGGAAATCCAACGTTCAATGGACAGCGGGTCGGTACCCGACCGCAAACCTTTGCGTCATATCGTTCAGGCGCTTGTCTAGAGACCACAGTTCGGCGCCAGGCGTCATCAGCGTCGATGCCACAAGGGTCAGGTCCACGAGGCCACACCCCAATCCAAAGAGACGCTCTTTTTCGATGAAGAGGAGCACTTCGCGCAGGCTGGCTTGCTGCACATGTTGCAGGTGATGCAGATATCCGAGCGTCTGGGTACGCGCTGGCGGTGTACCGCATGCAAGCTCCCCTATCACCATCGGATGAATCAATACTTGGTCAAGCCCGAGCAGCTGCTCCAAGGTGGAGTTCCGCGCGCGAAAATGATCAACCCAAACCGAGGTATCAATTTGCACCAGCGTCATGAACAGGTGCCGTGTCCCGACGAGGAACATCGGAGATCTCGGGCATCCGTCCCCCAAGCGCCGCAAGCCGTTTTGCGGACTGCACTCTCACAAAAGTTTTGATCGCTTCCCTGAATAGATCCGCCTTGTTCATACTCGGATCCGCTACTTTGAGCGCCTCCTCATACAACGTGTCGTCGATCGTGACGGTCGTTCTCATAAGCTCCTTGTTCTCGGACTCGATGCCATCGATCGTCCACCCCGGCGCGACAACCGTCAACGGACATGCTTGCTCACGGCAACAGAGGCTGTATTCCCGCGGTTGGTCAGGGCCACCAAGCTTAGCCAGTGAGAGCCGCGCCAGCGACGCGTGGTCGCCGACCTGCACATGGGTGTCGCACCTTCAATGCGCCGATGTTTCCCCGACGTGTCGACCGTGCCCTGCAGACGAAGAATCGGAGAAAAAGGGTGCACATGGATGGCAAACAGCCCAGAGGGGCTTCCAAAAAGCCCCAAGCGGCGGAGCTGCGTCAGGCCCTCCCTGCGAAAAGGATTTAAACGCTGCCGATCACCCAAAATCTTCGCAGCTCTCGCTTGGCGACATAGACGCATATTTTCGCCACTATAGTGGTCAAATCGATTTGACAAAGTCGAGACTTTAACCATCATGATGGTTAATATGCAAGAATTCTCCTTTTCATCTGCTGCCCGCGGTACGACCATCGAAGTGCATGCGAACGGCCGATGGCAAGCCGCCGCCACGATCCAGGCGTTGGGAGCAGATCGCTGCCGTTTCGAGTACCTGCCTGAGTACGTTTTCAGCGAGGAGAATCCGCAGCCGGTCGCGTTGGGTCTGCCTGTGGGCATCGAAGCCGACCGATTCGTGGAGGGCCCCACAGGCCGCGAGCCGGATCGCCGCCCGCCGGCCTTTGTCTATGACTTGGTGCCACAAGGCAGAGGCCGCAGGTATCTGCTGGACAGGCTGGGTCTGGCAGACGCCGAAAACATGTTGCTGCCGCTCGTCATGAACGGTGCTTTCAATCCGATCGGTTGTCTGCGATTCGAAAGCGCAATGGAATTCTTCCGCGAGGAGGCCGCACGCGGCGCTGATCCTGGCGCACAACGTGGCTTTTCCATGGAAGAGGTTCTGAACCACAGCGAGGAATTTCTCGAGCATCTGTCCCTGCATGCCATGCTTGCCGCAGGCACCACCGGCGTGCAGGGTGTTGCCCCGAAGTTCCTGCTGACGACCGACGAAGCCGGGCGCTGGTTCGCAGACATGGCACTGCCCGACGAACGCGCCACCACACACTGGTTGCTTAAGTTGCCCCGAGGAAGAAGCGAGGCAGACCGCACCGTCCTTCGCAATGAGGCCGGTTACCTTCGTCTCGCTGCTGCGTGTGGGTTGCGAATGTCGAGCACGCCGCAACTTCAAGGCGAGGTCCTGTTCGTACGCCGTTTCGATCGGGTCGTCGTCGACGGTCAAGTGAAACGACTGCACCAGGAAAGCCTCGCAAGCATCTGCGACTTGAGGGGTTTCGGATTGCCCAAGAGCCAGCACTTCCTGCTCTCAGGCTTGCGCTCGGTCGTGTCAGACCCGTTCACGGAAACTGTGGAATTCATTCGACGCGATGTGCTGAATCTGGCCATGCGCAACACCGACAACCATGCACGCAACACAGCCGTGCAGCGCCTGGTCGACGGCACCGTTCGGCTGACACCCCTCTTCGACTTCGCCCCCATGTTCCTGGATCCGGAGGTCGTGGCGCGAGGCTGTCACTGGCGCGACGCTGCTGGAAAACTTCAGCGCAACTGGAGCGAAGTCATAGAAACGCTTCAAGTAAGCGACCAGGAGAGAGAGCGCATCGCACATGCGCTCCATGCCTTCGCGCCTACTGTCACGGCGCTGGCTGATACGGCCAGGGAATGCGGCGTGGAGCAGGCGGTCATCGAGGCATGCCGCGGCAGTATCGATGCGCAGGCATTGCAGTTGGACGCCTTGCGCGATCTTCTGCCCAGAACCGCACGGAGCAAGCCTCGTGGATAAGCGACGCAAAGCGCCGGACCTCTCACACGAGCGCAAGCTGCGTCAAGAGATCTACGACGCCATGGCGGCGGGGAGAATGTCTGTGGGACAGGCCGTGGCTGCCATGCGGCGGATCAGCCGCCTGACTCAACCAGAATTCGCCAAGCATAGGGGGCTCAGCGTACAAAGTCTTCGGCTCATCGAGAGCGACAAGACCAATCCGACCATCGACACGCTGGGGAAGATCGCGAGCATCTTCGGATTGCAGGTCGGCTTCGTACCAAAGACTGGCTCCTGCGTTTCATGGCAGGAACTCGAACGTGGCCTGTCAGAGTCTCCCGAAGCGGTACCGCTGCCCTCTCGCATCGAGCGCAGTGAATGAGTTAACGCTGCAGGTTCCCGTGAAGACTCGCCTGCGCACTTTCTGCACCCCCACCGCTTGACCATAGAGGCAGCCGGCAAGTGTGCTCAGAAATCCTCAGCGTGTAGAACGCACCGCTTTACCCGTCTCGCCTTTTCGTTGCCTCGGATCAAACGCTTGCCACGCAGCTTCACAGTCACTGCTCCTGCACGGCCCAGCACACCAGTCGCAACTCTCCAAGTAGTAGCACTTCGTATGACCCATCAGCGAACTGCACCTGCGCTTTATCCCCAGCGTGAGGCTTGATGCGCAAGGATCCCCGGCGGCCCTCGTGCTCCACCACCCCCAGCACCGTCCGGCCGCCGATGGGAACGGCGGATGACCGGGCCGGTGCCGCGCTCTTCTTGTGCACCGGAGTGCTTGGCGAGCTGCCCTGCTGAGCCAACATCTGCTCGACGTCCGAGCGATTGGCGGGCATGTTGCGCCTAAGGGCGGTCGCCTCGGGCTCGCGCCGCCAAGCCTACTTCTTGAGCCACAGGTTGCGTACTCTCCTGCCGGGTGCGCCACGGTCGCGCTATCCATTTGATCGACCGACGACAAAAACATGCAGTTCGATGCGCGATTCCTGAATCTAGGAACGCGGCGATTCGCATGCCTGAGCGCTTTATGAACAACCTGGATGTGAAGCAACTTTCGACCGAAACCTTGACGATTTTCATTTCACTGCGCGAGGGCTTGGGCCACTTGAAGTTGGCGAGTCTGCAAGGACCCCTTTGCGCTGGTGGTGCTGTCCACCACCCTGGCCGTGCAGGGGATCCGGATTCCAAGAACCATGCCCTACCAAACACTGCCAATGAAAAATGGTCGCTCTTAAGCAAAAACAAATCTGTCATGGGAATCATGCGAATCTGTGCAGCGATCGACTGCCGCCCTGCAGATTCACCATGGAGACAGCCTATGCCAAGGTCCGACGACGATCCGGGGAGCATCCCTCCCACGCGGCCACCATTCCGTGGGGAGCCACGTGACGAGCGATCGTTCGACGTGGTCAATGCCTGCATCGTCGCCGTCATGCTGGCCGTTGCGGTAGAGACTACGGCAGTCGAATGTGGTTTCTACAAGGCCTTTGACGACAACTTGTTCGACCTCGACCGATCCGCCTTGCCATCGCTGCTGGCGATGCTCGGCGCGAAAGATGCCCGATGAAGAAGCCCTGGAAACACCACGTCGAACGCCACCGTACGACGCGCATTGGCTGGCTGCGCCCGGCAGTCCTCGGCGCGAACGATGGCATCGTTTCCACAGCCAGCCTGATCGTGGGCGTGGCAGCGGCCAATGCGGACCACGGCAGCGTGCTGCTCAGCGGTCTGGCCGGACTGGTGGCGGGCGCGATGTCAATGGCGGCAGGCGAATACGTATCGGTCCATTCGCAAGCCGACACGGAGCGCGCGGACCTGTCGCGCGAGCGCGCAGAACTCATAGAAGACCCCGCGTCAGAGGAACGGGAGCTTAGCGCGATCTACGTGAGCCGCGGCCTGGAGCTCACCCTGGCGCGCGAAGTCGCGCGTCAGTTGATGGCGCATGACGCGCTCGGTGCCCACGCTCGTGATGAGCTGGGCATTTCGGAAACCACGTCCACGCGTCCGGTACAGGCCGCGATGGCCTCGGCGTCAAGCTTCGCCGTAGGCGCGGCGCTGCCCCTTGCAACCGCAGTGGCTGCGAGCGGCCCCTATTTGGCGCCCAGTGTTGCCTGCCTTTCCATTGCCTTCCTGGCGCTGCTCGGCGCGGTAGCCGCTCGGACTGGGGGCGCGAGCGTGAGAAACGGCGCCTGGCGCGTCACGCTGTGGGGTGCGCTGGCCATGGGCGTTACCGCCGCGGCCGGAGCGCTGTTCGGCGCAGCCGCCTGACGCGCGTCGCCCGCATAATGGCAGCGGCCTGCCGTGATCAGCCATCGAATCTGGACCAACCGTCTCATGCGCCTCCTGATCGTCGAAGACGACACCCTGCTTGGCGATGCTTTGGCCGCGGGCCTGCGGCAGCTCGGCCACGCGGTCGACTGGTTCGGCGACGGTGCCAAGGCCGATGCAGCCCTGCAGACCGCGCCATTCGATGCGGTCGTGCTGGACCTCGGCCTGCCCGGCGGCGACGGCATGGTCTGGCTGCGACGCTGGCGCGAACGCGGCGTGAAATGCCCACTGCTCGTGCTGACCGCGCGCGACGGCATCGACCAGCGTATTGAGGGCCTCGACGCCGGTGCTGACGACTACCTGGTCAAGCCCATCACCATTGACGAGCTCGCCGCGCGCCTGCGCGCGCTGATTCGTCGCACCGCCGGACAGGCGCAGGCCATCTGGCAACACGGCGCACTCGAATACGACCCGGCCCACAAGCTCGTGCGCTGGAAGGGAGAACAGGTCGACCTCACCGGTCGCGAACTCGCGGTGCTCGAAGCCCTCCTGAGCCAATCGCAGCGCGTTCTCTCCAAGGCGTACCTGCAGGAAAAGCTCTATGACTGGAGCGGTGCCGAGCCGGAGAGCAATTCGCTGGAGGTGCATATCCACCATTTGCGCCGCAAGATCGATCCGGGCATCGTGCGCACCGTGCGCGGCGTGGGGTATGCCATGGGCTCGGGCGAGACTGGCCCATGAGCCTACAGCGGCGGCTTCTGCTGTATCTGCTGGTCTGTGCGCCCCTGGTGTGGGGCGTCGCGCTCTATTTCTCGATCAGCCGGGCACGCCACGAGGTCAACGAGATGTTCGACACCGAACTGATCCGGCTGGCGCGCCAGGTGCAGTCCACCCTGAGTCCGGCCTATCCCGGCACGACCGCCGTGCTGCCGCCCGAGCCCCGCGAAGGCGACAAGGATGCAGGCGATGCCGACGTGCGCGATCTCGCGGTAGCTGTCTGGAACAAGGAAGGCCGGCTGATGCTCGCGGACCGCGAAGGCGCACAACTGCAGCGCCTGCCGCAGGCGAGCGGATTCGTCGAGCAGGCAGTCGATGGCCGGAACTGGCGAATCTACTACCTGCAATCTACTGATGGAAACTGGCTGGTCGCCGCTGGCCAAGGGGCCTATGAGCGTGACGAGTTGGTGTATGGACTGACCATCACGCAGGTCGTGCCCTGGTTGCTGGTGCTGCCGATCTTGCTCGCGGTGATGACCTGGGCGGTGCGACGCGCACTGTCTCCCATGCGCCAGCTCACCACACAGTTGCGCGCACGCGATGCCTCCGACCTTCAGCCCGTACCCGACGAGCGTGCCCCGGCCGAGCTCAAGCCCCTGCTCGGCGCCATGAATGGCTTATTCGCCCGCATCGAGGAACTGCTGGTGCGCGAGCGCCGTTTCACCGCTGACGCAGCACACGAACTGCGGACCCCGCTTGCCGTGCTGCGCGCCCAGTGGGATGTGGTGCGCGGCGCCACTAGCAGCGCTGAGCGCGAGCAGGCCGAGCAAAAACTCAGCACCGGCCTGGACCGGATGGCGCGGCTTGTGACGCAGATGCTTTCGCTGTCGCGCGTCGAGTCGGGCGTGACGCCCGCCATGAAGACAGAGATCAACTGGCCCGCGATCGTCGAGCACGCCATGAGCGACTGCCTCGCACTCGCGGAACGCAGGCACATCGAGCTTGCCTGCGAATGGCCGCCACGCGGCCAACATCCGATGCCGCTGTTCGGCGACGAGCATCTGCTCACGGTGCTCTTGCGCAACCTGCTGGACAACGCGGTGCGCTACGCCCCCGCCGGCACCGGCGTGACGCTGCGCGTCGGGCGCGAGCACCTGGAACTCGAGAACGAAGGCCCCCCCCTTCCGCCCGAGCAACTCGCGCGCATGGGCGAGCGCTTCTACCGTCCCGACGGTCAGGCCGAGCTCGGCAGCGGGCTCGGCGTGTCGATCGTGCGTCGCATCGCCCAGCTGCACGGTCTGGAAGTGGTATTCGGCACAGGCGCCGGCGACAGGGGCGTGAAGGTGGTGCTGCAATTCGACGCGGCGCACCGCTGACGGGGCGCCACGCCGCGCTCGGCTACTTCGCCTTGGCTTTCTCGAGCAGCACGCGGGCTTCCTCGCGCCGGCCAGCGTCCGAGATCTGCCGCCCCGCGCGCGCTGGCGCCTGCATAGCGCGTTCGAGGTAGGTCACCGCCTGCTCCGGCTGCTTGGTCTCGATCAGGTACTCGCCATAGAAGAAGTTGGGATCGATGCCCTTCGGATTGAGCACGAGCGCCTTCTGCAACAGTTCCTTGGCCTTGGCCTTGTCGCCGAAGCCTACGGGCCAGCCGGGCACCTTGTAGTAGAGAACCCCCAGGCTGTTGTACGCCGAGCCGTCGAGCACATCGCCGTTGATCGCAATGGCCGACTCGTAGAGCGCCTTGGCCTGCTTGACCAGTCCGAGCGCCCCGAGCCCGCCCTTCTCGCCTGCCCACGAGCTGACGATGATCCCTTCCCAGACCAACGGCTCCGCGCGGCCCGGCTGGCTCTCGCTGATCTTGCGGGCCTTCGCCGCGAGCGCTTCGAAGCGCTTCTCGCGCTCGGCCGCGGGTGTCTGGTAGCGGATCACTTCCCAGTCGTGCTGCAGTTCGGCGACCGCGTCGTCCACAGCGGCGGCACGCACGATCTGCGGCGATGCCACGGCCATCGTTGCAACCACAAACATGCCGATCAGCCATCTGCGGCGCATGCCGACATGATGGGGCGAGGCGTTCGGGAGGGCGAGGTTCATGGGTCTTCCTTCGTATTTCACAGGGTGTGGTTCATCAGGGAATGGGAGTCGGTGGCCGGCCCTTCGCGCTCGTCGCCGCAGTCCAGCGCGAGCTTCGCCGGCCTTGCGACCGGCGGCAGGCTGAGCCGGTGCTTGGCGAAGGCGCCGTCCAGCAACGTCGGGGCCAGACCATTGAGGCGCACTGCCAGCTTCTCTGGAAATCCGAGGAAGCATTCGGCCTTGCCGCTCTCGAGCATCCGCAGCAGCGCGCGCGCCGCCACGTCGGGCGTATCCATCGCAGTGCCTGTCGCCTTGTTGTAGCCCTCGACCGCCCCGCTGTTGAAGCCGGTGCGCGTGCTGCGCGGCCCGAGGTACTGCACGCGGACGTCGGAATCGCCGAGTTCTCGGCGCAGCGATTCGGCAAAACCCCGCAGGCCGAACTTGCTTGCGCTGTAGACGCTGAAGCCTGGCAAGCCGAGCCGGCCGAGCACGGAGCCCACGAAGATGATCTGCGCTTGCGGCAGGCCGCGAAGATGCGGCAGCAGGGCCTGCGTCAACAGCATGGGCACGAAGAGGTTCAAGTGCAGCACCTGCGCCATTTCATTGGAGTCCAGGGATTCGATGCGCCCGAAGCCCGGCACGCCCGCGTTGTGCACCAGCACATTGCAGCCCCATCCCGTTGCGACTTCGGCGATGCCGCTGAGGCTGGGGATGCGGGCAAGATCGGCGGCATACCACTCCACGCACTGGCGCTGGACCCCGCAGTCGCGCACAAGGGCACGGGCCTGGGCCGAGAGCCGTGCGGGCGATCGCCCGACGAGCATCACCGACGCGCCGGCCTTCACCAACATACGGACGGCGGCATCGCCGATGCCGCCACCCGCTCCCGTGAACAGCACGCGGCTGGCCTCGACTTTCATGCGGCGGCTCCTGCGGCAGCGGCCTGGCCAGCCGTGTTTGGCAGCGGCAGGCTGCGGAACACGTCGCCGTAGAGGCGGAAGAAGGCGCGCGCGGCATGCACGATGTCGTCCTGGTCCTGCGGGTTCTCGATCCGGTCCATCAGCAACTCGAAATGCGCTGTGTGCTCTTGGTCGAGCGTGCCGTGCGATCGCAGATAGCTGAAGGCCGCGTCGGGCAATTGCAGCGGCTTCTGGATCTGATCAGCCGCCAGCAGCGCAAGCGAGACGCTGGTGCCTTCCAGCACATGCACCATGCCGAAGAATCCCAGCGGGTTGCGCCGCGCGATGGTGTCGTAGGCATAGGCCACCATCACCTCGGTGGCGTGACCGGGCGGGCCATTGCGCACGGCCTCGGCATCCCCGCCGCAGGCACGGATGTCGTTGAGAATCCACTCGTCGTGGCCCTGCTCTTCCTCAATGTATTCGTCCAGTGGACCCTGCAGCCAGAGATTGCGCTCCTGCAGAGCGGACTTGCAGGCACGCAGCAGCGGCACCGTGTGGCGCACGTGGTGATAGGCCTCGCGCAGGAATGCGAGGTAGCTGGGCCGCGAAACCTCGCCTCGCAGGCATCCCTGGATGATGGGCGTGCCCAGCAGCCCCATGCGGGCATCGGCGGTCTGCGAAAGAAGTCGTGCGTGAAAGCTCATGAAAACTCCGGATCGATGGATGAAGCCGCCGTCATGCCCAGGGCATCGGCGTGAAGTTGCAGCACGGTCACGCGCTGCGGCCGCCCGTTGGCTGTGGCGGTGCCGGCTTCGACCGAGAAAGCCGCGCGTCCGCGCACCCAGCTCCGTACGCGGGCATAGTCGGGAAGCGCCGCATTGGCCGCATCGACCGCGGCTTGCAAGGCCGCGTCACTCGCATCGGGCCGCAGTGGCCAAAGCACCGCGCTCAGCGCAGGCTGGGCATCGCCGAAGACCACCGCCTGCGCAATCGCGTTCTCGCTTCGCAGCGCGGTCTCCACCCATTCGGGCGAGACGTTGCGTCCGAAGGCGGTGATCAGCAGATGCTTCTTGCGCCCGTCGATGTGAACGAACCCCTCGTCGTCGATGCGTCCGAGGTCCCCCGAAGGCCACCATGCCGGCGCCGCGGCGTCGCTCCCGAGGTAGCCGCCGAAGAGGCTGCCGGCCACTTCGATTTCGCCGTCTTGGGCGATGCGGATTTGCGCATGCGGCAAGGCGCGGCCGGCCGCCCCAGGGCGGTCGCTGCCCGGCAAATTCAGCGTCTGCACCGAAGCGCCTTCAGAGAGCCCGTAGCCCTCGTACGCCGGTATGCCGAGCGCGCGGGCACGGTGGATCAGCTTCACGCCCACCGCCGCACCGCCGACTGCGACCAACCGCAGCGAATCGGGCGCGCGCTGGCCGCTTTGTATCAGGTGGCCGGCCCAGGCACGTAACATCTGCGGCAGCAAGATGATGCTGTTGGGCTGCTGTGCCACCACCACTTCGTGGAAGCGCTCCGCATCGAAGCTCGACGAACCGCTCAGCCCCAGGCTTTGCAGCGGTAGGGTGACGCAGGTCGCGCCCTTCAGCAGCGGCGCCATGACACCGGCAATGTTCTCCAGCAGCACCGCAAAGGGCAAGGCGCACAGGTGGCGCCGGATGTCCAGCGGTTCCATCGCCTGCACCAAGGCCAAAGCCACCCGCTGCATCGCGGCCTCGCTCAGGCACACCCCCTTGGGCGATCCGGTGGTACCCGAGGTGAAGGTGATCTTGGCGGTGCCCGCCGCCATCGGGACCGGGCGGGCGGGAAGACGCAGCATCGCCAGCGGCTGGCCCGCGACCGCGCATTCGATGGCTGGCACCTGCGGCCAGCGCGCAGCGAGCGCGGGCAGCGTGAGCACGGTGTCCACGCCGGCCGCGCCCAGTGCATGGCCGATCTGCTCGGGCGTGAAAAACACGGGCAGCGGTACGTGCACCAGCCCCGCCTGCAATGCCGCGCGATCGGCGACCACCCAGGCGGGCGAGTTGTCCATCAGCGTGGCGACGACGCGGCAATCCACGGCGCGCAGGCGTTGCGCCAACCGGGCTGCTTCGTCGTCCAGTTCTGCGAAGGTCCAGCGGCGCTTGCCATCGTCGAGCGCCGCGGCGGACGGATTGATGCGGCCACTCATCGGACGACTCCCTGCGTGCCGGGCCGGCGTGCCATGTAGCGGCGCAACGCGCGCTTCAGGTGCGTGGCCAGTACCACGGGCTGGTGGTCGTAGTAGCTTCCCCAGGGCGCGGCCTCCTCGCCCAATGCTGCGGGGTCGGCAGCGCCAAGCGTGAGCGGCGCCACACCGAGCCGGACCAGCATCGGACGCAATTCCTGCGTGACCGTGCCGACCACCCACTCGAACCCCTCTGCAGCCAGATGCGGAGCCAGCACCTGGATCAGGCGTCGGCCTTCGCCGCCGCGGTTCGCCGCGAGATGGCCGACCTCAACAATCTCCGCACGCGTGGGGCGCGCATCGGCGTTCGCCGCCAGCATTGCTTCGACCGGCGACGGCAGGTAACGCTCGAGAAAAAGCGGCTCCTGCGCCGCGCTTCTGTAACCCGCGGCCGCAAGCAATTTGCCGCCCTCGCGCAGGCCGACCAGCACGGGTGCGAAATGCGGCACCTTCGCTGAGTAGCGGCGCGCGTAAACCTCGCTGATGAAATTTTCGACGTCGGCCCTGCGTGGATCACCGATGCAGTGCAACGTGAGCTCGGGCGCAAGGGCCTCTGGAACGCCGCCCGGCGATGAGACCGCGCTGTCGCGTGATGGCGATGACATGAACATGCACTTTCCTCGGGATGCCCGCGCGGAAGGCGGGCCGGTTCAGGAAAGCGGATGGTCGGCAAAGCGGATTAACGCCAGATTAAGAAGCCGGCAGGCTTCCTGACCAACAAGTCAGGCTGTCGGGGGATTCCACCGGCACGTGGCGCGGATGCTACCTCTTCCTGGCCCAGGCGCTGCACCACCCCTTCGCACTGACCTGCTTGCCGGCAAACAGGGCGCAATTGCCCTGCGTATCCGTCGGCTTGGACTGCCACAGCGCGCAGCCATTGCACAGCTGCGTGTTGTCGTGCTTCGGAAACTTCTTCGCGTCGACCTTCGCCGTATCGCCGACGTAGCTCAACGCCAC
>Ga0256889_1000327_pt1 | contig 12725 bp, 10 predicted proteins | sample MC6MC0512MT_FD_186338 | JGI IMG/M metagenome (GOLD analysis project Ga0256889, IMG submission 186338) | Metatranscriptome of enriched soil aggregate microbial communities from Iowa State University, Ames, United States - MC6-MC0512-MT... | ecosystem: Environmental > Terrestrial > Soil >...
AGCAGTGAAGCAGGTCTGCGACGTTCTCGGTGTAGCGCGCTCAAACGTGGCAGCAAGGCTTGCACGTCCGGATGACTTGCAGGATGGACGCAGCGCCAGGCAGACGGACGATGCCAGCCTGGTCGAAGAGATTCGGCTGACCGTCACTGACCTTCCGAGCTACGGATATCGCTGGGTCTGGTGCACGTTGCGTTGTGAAAGGGAGCGCCGAGGTATCGCTCCAGTGAACGCCAAAGGCGTGTATCAGGTGATGCGCGTTCACAGCTTGCTGCTGCAACGCAGACCTTCGCCACCACGGCCGCAGCGTCGGCACGATGGCAAGGTCGCGGTCGCGAAGAGCAACCAGCGCTGGTGTTCTGATGGCTTTGAGTTTCGCTGCGACAACGGTGAGCCATTGCGCGTGACGCTCGCTCGGGACTGCGGGGACCGTGAAGCGATGGCCCTGGAGGGGGCGCGACAGCCGGTCACAGAGGCGATGTGATGCTCACAGACGTCAAGAACCGATTTGGAAATGTCTTGAAGAGACCGCATGAAATCGAGTGGCTGACAGATAACGGCTCAGGCTACACGGCTGACAGGACCAGAAGCTTCGCGTCGCCCATCCGGCTAAAGCCATTGACCACGCCAGTCTGCAGCCCGCAAAATAACGGAATGGCGGAGCGCTTCGTAAAGACGATAAAGCGTGACTATGTCGCCTTCATGCCGAAGCCCGATGCAGCGACTCGGGCGCGCAATCTCGCTGTCGCGTTTGAACACTATCCTCACAGCGCGCTGAAGTACCGCTCACCACGTGAGTTCAGGCGCAGGACCGATTCATCAACTCAAGTATGAGGCGGTGTCCGGAGGTACAGGGGCAAATCCAGTAGCGCTCGATGTGATACTGACCGCCGTCAAACAGCGCTTTCGAACCGTATAGGCTCTACAGTCCATCGGATGAAGGACGGACGACGGCTCGTCCAACATCGACCACTGTACTCGCAGCTTCACTCACGAACTGCTTCTTAAGCCCGCAGAGCGCGCCGATACACATCAATCTTCAGTAAGTGCAATTCGATCTACTGTACAGGTCTCTCAGATTGTCATGATTTTTATGAATAAAAGCAATCTAAATTTGTTCATTATTTTCTAATTGGAGAATGGTTCTGTTTTATAAACAATACTGATAATCTAAATTATCACCCAAAAGGACAATGCAGCTTTTATTTTTAAAAAATGTGCGAAAAATGCTCAATTTAGCGAATGCAAGGCCGATATCCATGTTCATGGAAATCGAGTGTGACCATCAAACCTGAGCGTCCATGATGATGGGCGTTCGTCGCATATCTTCGCGTAGTCTCAATTGCAATTCAGAGTAATGACACGCACTGACGTGGTTGCCGGGTTCAAGAGAGTGGCGCGCTACCTTCAAACAGGAACTGTTGCAATGAATATATCCAACATGAAGATCGGGACTAGGCTCGGCGTTGCTTTTGGGATCGTTATCGTCTTGATGATTGGCACGGCGCTAGTGAGTACACTGAACATCAGTCGTAGCATTGAAGATACGAACGCAATCGTGCACGATCAATATGCATTGATCGCTGCTAGCAATGAAATCAAGAACAATGGTTTTAGGGCGAGCTCGATCTTGAACAGTCTGTCTTCGGCCAACACTCCTGAGCAAAGAAAAAGGTATATCGACGACTATTCGGACGTCAGGAATCGCAACAACGACGTGTACAGAAAACTGCAGTCGCTATTGCTCGACGAGCAAAGCAAGGCTTTATTCGGAGAGCAGACATTGGCTAGATCGGAATACGGGGAGAGCGTCAGGAAGTTCCTCGGCCAGATCGCTGCTGACAGACAAGCCGAGGCACGTGTGATCTACGATGGGGAAATGACTCGTCTCCAAGATAAATACTATTCTCTTGTCGACAAGATGGTGAACTTCCAGGCAAACAAAATGGCTGCCAAGGTGAGCAGCGTCGTTGCCGAAGGAGGGCGGGCAAAAACGCAGATGGCGTTTTTGTCGTCGTTTGCGATTTTAAGCGCTCTTGCCACCGGCTGGCTGATCACGCGCAGCATCACGCGCCCGATCCAGGAAGCGGTCAAAGTCGCCGAAGCGGTGGCGGATGGTGACCTGACACATCGGCTCAATACGAGAGGAACCGATGAGGTTGCGCGTCTTCTTCATGCTCTTGGCCGAATGACTGCCAGTCTGAATCGCATCGTGATCAGTGTTCGTAACAGCACAAATGCTATTACACACGCGTCACAAGAGGTCGCAAGCGGAAACATGGACCTATCCAATCGCACGGAACAACAGGCAAGCGCGTTGGAGCAGACAGCTGCCGCCATGGAACAACTCACATCAACTGTAAAACAAGGTGCAGATAGCGCACTACAAGCAAATCGGATTGCCACCGAGGCGTCTGCGGTCGCCGCTCAGGGTGGGGAGGCAGTGAACGAGGTCGTCAGCACGATGAATTCGATCAACACCTCATCTCAAAAGGTTGCGGAGATTATCAGCGTCATTGAGGGTATCGCGTTCCAGACAAACATCCTCGCGCTCAATGCGGCCGTGGAAGCAGCTAGAGCGGGAGAGAATGGTCGGGGGTTTGCAGTAGTTGCTGGGGAGGTACGCAGTCTGGCCCAGCGCAGCGCGATCGCGGCCAAGGAAATCAAGGCATTGATTGATGATTCCGTTCGGCACGTGAGCGTGGGCAGTAGAACCGTCGAACAGGCTGGTGATACCATCCGACGTGTGGTGAAAAACATTACGGATGTCACTGAAATCGTCGGCGAGATGAGCTTGTCCACCCAGGAGCAGAGCGACGGCATTGAGCAGATTAATCGTGCGATCACCCAGATGGACCAGACGACCCAAGAGAACGCGGCGCTCGTCGAAGAGAGCGCCGCAGCTGCACAGGCGCTGCGCGATCAGGCAAGTGAGCTTTCGCGGCTTGTTGCGTCGTTCAGCCTGGACGAAAATGCGCAAACACCTGGCACGGAGAAAGGCGCTGCGAGGCGTACCCTCGATGCATCGATCGGATTGCCGGCGACGGGCTGACGACCTGGAAGCGAAGCGTCGGGCTACGCCACTTCTGATCCTCGATGGATGCGCAACCGGTCCGCTTGGACCTTCGGATGATGCCGACATCAGATACGGTGGAATTGCCGGTATTCGCGTAATGACACGCCACAACTCCAAGGAGCGCCCCAATATTGACGGGGTGCTCTCGTCAGATTGAGAAGGTGCGACTAACATTGACATTCTCGTGCGTGAAGCGGCGCATGAACATCGACACCTTGTCCTAGGGGATCGCATTCGCTGACTCGAGTTGCACGTAGCGTCAACATGTGGTTCACCTGACGGGCACAATCGCCAATCAGTAGTATTTCGCCCGAAAGCTATGCCGTATCGCCTTCAACAAAAACACTGGACAGCATTCGCAACCGTTCCCTTCGTTGAGCAAGGGGTGTTCGGGCGCAAGCCCTGTGATTGGGCGATGGGATTTGGCATCGACTCCTTGGATGGTTCGTTGCCAACGCAAGTGCTGACACGGGCACAGGTTCGCGAAGAGTGCCAGAATCCAGCTAAATCCGTGCTGCACGGCTACATCTGTGTGATGGCATGGGGTCTTCAAGGCGCTGCAGGGAGGCGTTCACATGTAGTTGCGGCCTGGGCAAACCGTGTCGAAATAGCGCGCCGCCTGAGTCTCCTGAAAGCTGGGGGCTACAGCAGGCGGCAAGCATACGAGCTCTTTGCCACGGATCCCATACCAGGGCTCGGTCCATCGTACTTCACCAAGTTGATCTTTTTCTTCCGGCCGGAAGCGGAGATTGGCTATATCATGGATCAATGGTCAGGAAAATCCATTAACCTCATCACCGGTCATCATGTGGTCCGGATGTATGGTGATTCTCCTGCCGCAACCAACACGGCAGAAAACTTCGACAGTTATTGTCGCGTGATAGATTTTCTCGCGAATCAGACCGGAAATTCGGGCGACGAACTCGAACAGCGCCTGTTTTCACAGAACGGGCTACACCGCCGTCCGAGGGGCGCATGGCGTGATCACGTACGTGCGCACTGGGCAGCCGACAAACCGATTCACGGATATGATCGACAGGAGATGATTGAGTGGGTTCGTGAACTAACACACAACGTACCGATCCAGAAGCCGCATGTCGGAAGCCCGATCCCTTGAACCAATACGCTGTCCGTGCGCAAACACGAGCAAGTGCTTTACATCTTGGTTCGTCGAATGTTGTGTACGCGATTCGACGACGTTGCCCTGATTCATATGCGACGACGGAAGCGACTTAATGACTGGTCATGCGCATTACTAACGGATGGAGTGTAGAGTCCGAGTGACGGCTTCGCTTCATCCCTGAACGCGGATAGATCGTGATTGATTTTGTGCCGGACCAGCATCAAAAGAGTGTCATCGAACAGGCCTTACAGGCGCACCACATGTGGCCAAAGCGAGGCCAGCTCTCGCCGGATCGGCCCGTTAAGAAGTGGAGTTCGATGGTTTCACTCCCGCAACTTCTCGATGTTGGAAATCAGATAAGCGACGCGCTCGCTTCAGTAGAAAGACAAACCATCTCGCAACAGCGTTTCAACGCGAAGCGTAGGACCCTAAGCTCCTGCCTGTGATTACATTTTTGCTAGACCCTGGAGGCCTTTGGAGTTTCGACTTGAACTTTCGCAACCGGTTTCAGGAGGCGGCGTTTTGTTATGTTAACGATACGATCGGAAAACTTAGGATCATCAAAAAGTCGCGACATCGTTATCGCTCCAATCGACGCAGAGAGGGTAAAAATCGCATCTTCTTCCGCCGAAGTGCCGGAAGCATCATCACTCATTTTTACAGCAATATCGATAAGTTGCCGCAATCCATTGCTGACTCCTTCGCGGGTAATAGCGTCGGCACGAGCAAGTTCACTTCCCATCTGAACTACCGGGCAGCCACCCAACACTCCATCCCGGACCTCCGAAGTCAGGTAGCCTCGAAGATACTTGAGAAACGAGGAAGGGCCCTTAGCAGCGGCCGCCTCGGCAGCTTCTACAAACGCTTCAATGCTGAACGCTGCGGCCTCGGCAACCAAGGCCTCTTTTGAACTGAAATGGCGATAATATGCGCCGTGCGTCAAACCAGCTGCTGACATTATTTCAGCTACGCCTGTCGCAGCAATTCCCTTTTCTTTAAAAGCTTTGGCAGCGACCGCCACAATTCTCTTGTGTGTTTCTGCCGTCTCGACTTTCGACTTTTTCATTGATCTGCTCCTTCGAGAACGCCTCTCGACCATATGCAGGGTCGAGATCGCACGGATGCAGTAATGCTACCATATTTAGATGATGTTGATAACCTAAAAAATAAAAAATGTGTGGTAGATCACCACCGATTGCCCCGCCTGAGGTGACACTCCGCACATGTACTGGCTCTTTTACATTCACCGATAGGTTGTGGCCAAAGTCCTTAGCCAGTTTGAAGATAGACCCACCATCACTCTGAGCCATACATGTCTTCCACTCCAACAAGAGTGTCAGGTGTCAGGGCGCTTTCCGTGAAGACAGAGGCGGAGCTCTTCCAGCGGATGCGCAGCATTCCAAAACTCTGAGCCGACCTCGATTGACTGGACTACATGCCTTTACTTTCGCGGGCGCTGCTTTGCGCCCCTGTTCGGATTCCTCCAAGATAAGCAACAATTGCCAGCAACTGGATTGACACGGCCGTCAGGAACACGACGTCGTTCGACCATATTTGTCGTAGTAGGCCAAACACTGCTGGAGCGATTGCGTATGCGCCCTGCGAGATAGCGACGATCAATGCCACCGCACGAGGAGCATTTCCGGCCGACAATTCGAGATTGGCAATAACCGGTGGGACGGAGATGGCATTTCCAACTCCGAGTCCGAAGAGCACTACGCCGAGGATAAGAAGCGCGGCACTGGTCCCTGCCGCGAGGATTAACACTCCGCACCCCACTGCCTGAGCTAATAGGCTGAGTGAGGCAATGGCACGCCAATTCGAGGTTCCAGAAGCTCGCCAGCCAACGATCAGCCGGCCGATCACAGCGGCAACGCCAGATGCGCCGGCAGCCAACCCTGCGCCTTGCGTGCCGAGTGTAGGGCTAAGCACTGAGACGAGATGGGCGACGATCCCGGTCTGCGCGAATAAAGCGAGGGTCATCCCAAAGCATAAGGTTAGGAAGGCTCGGTCCTTAAACAGGTCAGCTTCACTTGCTTGCGACACAGTTTGTGAACTGGTACCAACGCGTGAGACAAAGGGTTCGAATGACTTGCCATCAGGTGCCTGGCCGAGGCTCTCAGGTGTTCGTCCGAGCACAGTTACTGCCAGCGCTCCAAGAGCCACGACCATGACTAGCCCTATGACTAAAGCCGCAGCGGGAAATCCGATTTTGTTTATTAGTGCGACCCAGAAAGGCGAGAAAATCACTCCTCCAACGCTTCCGCCATTGAACGCCACGCCCAATGCCACGTGACGCTTCGTCACGAACCACGGCGCAACGATTGCGTTGATTGTGACTGCGCCTAGGATCGACCATCCGATACCTGACAGTAGAGCGGCAGCAAAGAGTTGCCACGGCGCATTCGCGAGCGCCCAACCCATAATGCCCACTGCCATAACGACACTGCCGACAAAGGTGATTGTCCGCAGCCCAAATCGGCGATAGACGGTCGGTAGGTTCGGAATGATGATGAGGCCGACCAGGAAGTGCAAAGTCACCGCCGCCGAAACGAGTGCGATGGGCCAACCATGCGATTGACGCACGAACTCGAGATACACGGGCGGTCCATAGAAGCCTGTTCCCCAGCCAAATACCGCGACTGTAAAGGCTGCGGCGACGACGCGCCAGCCGTAGAACTTCTCGCCACGCTTTGTAGACCCAACCTCATCTAGGCGCTGCATTGATTCGTTAACCATGTTAACTGTGCCGGACGTAGGGATCGCAAATTGCCGCCGGCACGGTTTCGGATGAGGAGCTGCCCTAGTCGGTTCGCGCTTTATCAAGATAGGCTCCGTTCGTCTGCATCCTGATGCGACGGCTAGTGCAGGGCGTTGAAATTAAGTCACGATAAATCTGGAAAGGAGCTTCCTCGTCGAAGCCCGCCTCTCCTATCTACATGTGCGCGCACAATGTAACTTCCAGCGTTGATGTCACGCATTATCAGTAGACTGTGTTTTCGTTCTTCGAAGCATCGGGAATCGCTTGCATCACGTCCCAGTGCTCGACGAGTCTGCCGTCCTGCACACGAAAGAAGTCGACACCTACGTCTCCATTCTTGCTGACCAGATTCGTCCAATGAGCATGTACGGCGACGATGTCACCGTCTGCGATGACGCGCCTGATATCGCCTTTTGCGTTGGGGAACGTTTTCAGGAAGAAGTTAATGTAATTGCGCAAACCCTCCACTCCATCTTCAGCGGCAGCGGTATGCTGGATATAGGTGTTCCCAACATAACGGGCGATTGCACCATCAACATCGCCGTCGAAATGCGCTTCTTTATAAAATGCCAAAACAATTTCTTTGTTTTTCTCTTGAACGTTTGCAGAGTTTGTCATGATTTGCTCCATGAAACCGCCATCGCAATGGCGGTTTGGTTTATCGAAAATTTTGATTCGTAGATGTCGGCTACCTGTCTGCCACCCGACCACCTGATGATCTGGCGATTGCGGGTAGCAGAACGCTCCGTGAGAGGGAACATTCTCCGGGTGGATGCAAACAGAGATGCTGACCTTGCTCAGACTGCACTGTCCAGCGCAGCGATGAACTTCCTTGCCAGTTCGTGATCCGACATCGGATTCTGGGCGGTCACTAGTTCACGGTCCACGACCACATACGATGTAAAGTTCTGGTCGGTCGTGACCACTTCCGCTCCGGCTGCTTCCAGCGCGTCCGGCATATTGAAAAGCAGCTTGGCGTGAAATACGTTGTCTTCGGCGTACTCTTCTTCGCTGCGCGAGAAAACGGTCATGCGATACCCTGCATACTGCCAACCCGTAACGAGTTCACGAGCCTTTGTTTTGTCTCCGTCGATCAGCGCGGCACGAAATTCGCGAGCATTGTCCAATTCAGCAAGGAGGGAGATCGGCCCATGACAGATAGCAGCCGTGGGCTTGTTCTTGGTGTGAAAATGACGAAGTACTTCACGCACGTCGGGGTCCTGCATCACGTCAACCACGGGCGCGTGCCCACCTGGAAAGAAGACACCGACGAAGCGGTCGAGGCCGTCATCGATTACAGAACGCACGGTCTGCACACGGTTCATGGCAGGATCATTGTTGAAGAAATCTCTGGCGCGGGTTCGAGCTGCGTCATCATTCGCAAAATAGATCAGCGCATCCGAATCCCTGTCCATATGCGGCTTTTCACCAGTCGGGGTGGCGAGGACAAAGTCATAACCTGCAGCAACAACTGCCATCAACGGCACAGCGGTTTCATTTAGAAACTGGCCGATCGTGATCGTGCCGCCGCCTTGCGCTTCAAGTTGAGTAGCGTTAGAACCGACGACGAGAATAGTGCCCTTGCTCATGGAAAACTCCTGTTTAAAACGGAAGCTGTTCGTGCTTCCCTAGTTAGTGATACGGATGGACGTGACCAGTCTTCCGGTGCGGCCGAATACCGCACCGTCTTTTGTCTTCGTCATTTTGCTTAATTGAACCTAGCGGGATCGGATGTATGTCATGTCTTCGCGTTCGCGCCAACCTCGTGTGGAACCCGGCTAAATCGCGATGTCCGCAACAGATCTATTGATCGACGATTGTCAGATGCTTAAGTCGGAGTACACCGACCTTGACTAAGGCGAACAGACGCTTACGAAATTCGTCAAACATTATGAATCTCCCGAGTACTCGCCGATTGCTCCATGTCCGGAAGCTCTAGACTTGTTCCTTCGCGGCTTCCACCATCCGGCGAACCGTTTCCTCGGTGGTCCATACAGCATTCGCCATGAACCGCCAGTTAATCATCGCCGCATCATACCCGGCACCTTCTTCGTTCGACGCGGCCGCAACCGCATCGCGCACCATGATTACCTCGAAGCCATGCTGGATAAGATTACGCATGTGATCCTCCAGACATAGATTCGCAACCGGCCCAGCCATGATGACTTTCTCGATTTTGCGGCGTCGCAACAGCAACGCTAAATCGCTTGTAGGAGCGTAAGAGACGTGGCGGGACGTGATCGTCGTTTCGCTGTCCTCCATGTACTTCCTGAAACGATCGGGAACGTCTGCACCCGAGCCTGGAACGTCATGAAAATGTAGCGGGCTCTCGCGCGACACGACTCCACCATGCAAGGCAAGGTCTTCCATGTGACTTAGCGTCGTTTTGCCCTTGTGATCATGTGGAAAGAAGTAGTGGGGCGACATGAATACCGGGTAGTTATTATCCTTCGAGGTCTGTAGCAGGGACTCTAGGTTTGCGTTTACATTGTTGCGCTTCATGAGTTCTTCGATCAGAACGTAATACTTGCCGCCCTCGGTAAGGAAATCGTTTTGGATATCGACCAGAACGAGCGCCGTGCGCTCCTTATCGAGTATCACCTCTGGAGCACGATGCGTGAAGAGAGTCATTTTCAAATGTCCTGTAACAAGTGAGACGTTAGAGTTTCCAATCAGCCTTCGCCTGATTCGCCCGTGTACAGCAAGATCTACAGAGCGAACAAAAGTGCAGGCAGCTCCATCCTGGCCCCCTAAAGATCAGACTAAGAGTGGACTCAGTAAAGACATAAAAACCCATCATCTATCCAGCGCGATCCGTCGTTTAGCTGATGAGACTGCACTGAACGCAAAGATAATCTTCCTTCACTAAAAGGTCAAGCGTCTTTTTTGGCATGTCTCGAACCCAAGCTGTTCCATCGGAGCGTACAGCGGGGTGTTTACGTGTGGTTCACCATGAGCCACGGTATGCTGAGACGGCGTGAGAGCGACCATATCCAACATGGGCGTGACGCCACAGATCGCTGTCTTGCTGTTGATTCATGTCCTATTTTGCTGACGCGTGAAGATCATGACGGCGTACTGGGCAGATAGGCGAGGGGTGCGCCGGACCGCCAGTGATGAACTCTAGGTCTGCAATATGACAACGGCTGTTTGGCGGTATGGCCGGTTCACCTTTTAGGTGACATCCGAAGGCTCGTGGCAAATCGCGCGAAGGACGCCGACGTCGCGGCCGTCCGAGTCGCTGTAATCAGCGTGATTTCACTCAGCAGTAACGGATGTGTGGCGGCTTGGAACATAGGATCGCTATGAAAAGCTCTTTGCCGGCGGTTGAAAAGATCTCGCACAAGTTCAGGATTGTCGGCGTAATCCACACGCCTCGTTGCCTATTGCGTACAGTGGGTGAGCGATTTATAACGACGGCCTTGAGAGGGCGCTTTCAGGTATGGGCCTGTCGTGCTCAGCGAGACATCCTCTATTTTATCCGAGACGTTCGCAGATCGACGCCGCTGTCGGCCTTGTGCCATCCAACCGGGTGGCATAGCCATTGCGCAGAGGCAGGCTGCAAGTGCTTTCATGCAAGGACTCGCGCCAAATCCCAGCACCATCGCTCGATGCGGATTACACAAAAAATTTGCATTGCACAAAAATTTGAGCAAAAAGTATTGAACAGCCGATCCGTTTTGGCGTGGATCACCAGTATCGCGAGTGTTAACTTACGCACCGTATTCACGGGTGTGTTAAGGCCCACCCGAGGATAACAACGCGATCGATACAAAAATCCTTCAGGAGACAGCAGTGAACAGGTTCCGCTACTCAGCAGCGTGCGCCCTCATCGGCGCGGCTTTGCCTTTTTCAGCGCTTGCACAATCTTGCAACGTTCCCGTTCTCAAAGTGCTGGCTCAGAAGAGTCTGGGCCTGACCGTTATGGAAAAGTCCCTCGCGGACTATCAGAAACGTACCGGCACGAAGGTCGAGATCAGCTACTTCGGTGAGAACGATCGCCGCGCGAAGTCTCGGCTCGATGCGTCGACCGGTGCTGGTTCATATCAGGTCTATTATGTCGATGAAGCCAACGTCGCCGAGTTCGCATCAGCCGGATGGATTGTTCCACTTTTGAAGTACTACCCCAAGGACGCGGACTATAACGACTTCCTGCCGGGTCGCCGCGATGTTGCGAGCTATAAGGGTGTGGCGTATTTTGCGCCGCTGATCGGCGGCTCGGATTTCCTGTTCTATCGCCGCGATGTGCTCGAGAAAGCGCATATGCCGGTGCCACGCACGCTGGATGAACTTGTTGCCGATATCAAGAAGCTGAATTCGCCGCCGAACATGTACGGCTGGGTCGCTCGCGGACAACGGGGCTCAGGTATGAACGTGTGGCGCTGGGCTCCGTTCATGCTCGCCGAAGGCGGTACGTGGACCGACAAGAACCAGCAGGCCGCGTTCAATTCGCCGGCTGCTGTGAAGGCGACACAGCTCTACGCGGACCTCTTCAAATACGCGCCGCCCGGATCGGCCACCTACGACTGGAGCAATGCACTCGAAGCATTCCGCTCTGGCAAGGTTGCGTTCATGATTGAGTCGACGCCGTTTGCGGACTGGATGGAAGACCCGACGAAATCCAGCGTCGCGGACAAGGTCGGCTATACGAAGCCGCCCGCGCCGCTGCCGTCGGCGGCGTACGGCCACGGCCTGGCGATTTCGTCGATTGGCGCGAAGGACGAATGTACACGCCAGGCGGCGGGGAAGTTCATCGCGTTCGCCACCAGCAAGGAACAGGAACAGACGCGTCTGCGTGAGAACGTGTTCAGCGACTATAACCGCACGAGCACGGTGCAGAGCGATTACTTCCAGAAGCACGTGAAGCCGCAAATTCTGGCCGGCCTGAAAGACACCACGCCGGTTTCGAAAGTGACGTTCTGGCCGAGCGCGCAATGGCCCGACATTGGCGATAACCTCGGCGTCGCGCTAGAAGAGGTCTTCACGGGCACGCAGAAGAACATTCCTAGCGCGTTGAATGACGCTGCGCAATACGCGCAGGACGCGATGGAGCATGCGCGCAAGTAGGCCGCGCAGATGAGATGAGGGCAGGGCGTGTGTCTCTGCCCGCTTCGATTCGTTCTGGGAGGCTGCCATGCCTTCTAGCATCGTTGGCCGTTGAGGTGTTACATGTTCAATCGTGGAAAAACAAGCCTTCCGTTCGTATTTCTCATTCCGCCGCTGATCGTGATGGCGGTGCTGGGACTGGTGCCGACCGTGGCGGCCATCAATCTGGCCTTAAGAAACCGTGTGTTGCGCTATTCGGATAGCGAGTACGTGTGGTTCCGAAATTTCACGCGGCTCTTCGCCGACCGTCGCTTCGTCAATTCGATCGAGGTATCAGCGATCTGGGAAATCGTCACCGTGGTGGGCGGGGTGGCGGTCGGCGTCGTCATTGCGATCTATCTGTTTGAACACGTTCATGGCCGCATGCGCAACGCGATCAGCGTCCTGCTCATTACCCCTGTACTGCTCCCACGCGTGTCTGCCGCGTTTATCTGGAAGTTCATGTACTCGCCATTGACGGGCATTCTTAGCTGGATGCTGGGACTGGTCGGCGTCGAGAACACGGCGTTTCTGTCCGACCCGAGCCTCGCGCTCTACGCGGTGGCGCTCGTCGATATCTGGCAGTGGGGCCTGTTCTTTTCGGTAGTCGTGCTGAAGCTGCTGGAGACCCTGCCGCCCGAGCCGCTCGAGGCCGCGCGGCTCGACTATGCGAAGACCTGGCA
>Ga0256889_1000336_pt1 | contig 12586 bp, 11 predicted proteins | sample MC6MC0512MT_FD_186338 | JGI IMG/M metagenome (GOLD analysis project Ga0256889, IMG submission 186338) | Metatranscriptome of enriched soil aggregate microbial communities from Iowa State University, Ames, United States - MC6-MC0512-MT... | ecosystem: Environmental > Terrestrial > Soil >...
GACCGTGAACTGTTCATGCTGGGCGTCGACGCGGTCATCCAGTCGGCCGAGCGCACCGTCGAAGCCCACGCCTGACGCCTCTGTCGCTCAGGGCCTGCACTGATTCTCGACGAATCTGAGAAATCGCCTTGCGCTCGACGTGAATTCCCCGCTAGTGTCTGATTTCGGCGCAAACGCGCCCCGCGAGACCGCAGAGCCACGAGAGGAGTTGATCCCGATGATGAAGTACATCTTCACGCCAGCATTTACTGCCGGCCGCACGGTGATCCTCCTCGCCGCTTCGGCCTGCTAGTTCTCCGCCCCTGGCTTCACGAGTGATCGTTCTGATCGCCTGAGGCCTCGCCACCCTCGAGGTGCGAGCCGCGGCCCTGTCGCAGCATCCGTCACGCCCGACCGTTCGGGCAGATCGCCGGATGCCTCGCCCCACCTCGTCGGTCCCGCGGCTCCGCCGCACGCTCCGGTGACCAGGACCCGATGTCCGTCGCCGCTTCTCTCCCGCAGACGACATCGTCGCAGTCGCGGCGATGCCCACGCACCGACCGGTGCACCCATCCATCACCCTGAAAAGGACACACCGTGAACACCAGTTCTCTCGCCCTCGGCCAGTCGCAGCGACAGGCCACCGACGTGCGCGTCCAGGCGCGCCGACTCAACGAGCGCATCGCACTGCGCGCCGGCCTCGCGCTCATCGCGTGGAGCCGCCGGCAGAACGAGCGTCTCTCGCACGAGGCCGTGCTCCTGCGTCAGCAGAACACCCGTCTCGCGCACCGGGTCCGCGGCGGCGACCTCCAGCGGGTCGCCCTCGTCTCGTCCCACATGTGATCGGACAGCTCCCATGTCCAGCACCATGATCACCACCACCGACGGCGCCGCCGCCATCGCGGCGGCGCCGTCCCCCCGGCTCCCCTCCCCTGCGCTCATGCGCCTCGACGAGCCGGCCGTTCGAAACCCCGGATCCGCCCACGCAGCGCCGGCACGTCGCCGACGGTTCGACCTCGGTCGGAACGTCGACGTCGTGCCGGCGCTGCGTCAGGCGGCGGGCGGCACCCCGTCTGCCGGCTCGGCCGCGTTCAGGCGCAGTGCGATGTCGACGAGGCTGACCCGCTTGAGCCCCGGCACCTCGTCGAGCGGCACCCAGCGGGCCTCGTCGCTCGAACCGCCGACTTCGTTGCGCAGCTCACCGCCGGTCACCTTCCCCCGATAGACGACCCGCATCGCGTAGAGCGGGACGCCGCCCGTGCGCCGCTTCGCCGCCGGGATGACCATCGTGTCGATGCCGAGCAGGCGGTCGATGGATGCCTCGTAGCCGGTCTCCTCGGCCACCTCGCGTCGCGCGGCGATCGCGGGATGCTCGTCGCCCTCGATGCCGCCGCCAGGCAGCGTCCAACCCGAACGACCGTGCTCATTCCAGTGCGAGAGCAACATCTCGCCGTCGCGGATGATCACGGCGTACGCGGCGATGCGGATGTCCATGCCGTCACCCTACCCGCGAGGGCTGCGACGACGAGCCGATCAGCTCTGGATCATCGAGTCGTTCTGCACCGAGTCGTACGCCGAGCGGCCGATCGAAGGGTCGCCGCCGAGCGCCTGGGCCTTCGCGACCTCGGGGGTGACGCTCGCCTGCGACACGTTGCCGCGGTCGTCGATGTACTCCTGCTCGAGGCCGTGCCGGGCGCGCTCGCGCTGCGCGAGACCGCGGCCGCGCGCGATGACGTACACGAGCGCCGTGAGGAACGGCACGAAGACCAGGAAGATCAGCCACACGGCCTTGGCCCAGCCGGCGAGCTTCGGGTCACGGAACAGGTCGAGCACGATCGTCAGCAGCACCGCGAGATAGGCGATGAAGACGAAGACGCCGAAGAGCCCGCTGAAGATGTTCCAGAAATTGCTCCACATATCCATCGGGATCGCCTTTCGCTGTGATCGAGACGCCCGGGATCGCCGATGCGCTTGACTCAAGATTAGCGGGAGGAGGGCGTGTCGGACAGCGCCGAAGATCACACGCTTCGAACGAAATGCGAAGGGTGGAGCCTAGGAGAATCGAACTCCTGACATCCTGCTTGCAAAGCAGGCGCTCTACCAACTGAGCTAAGGCCCCTGAGCAGGTGCCATGGGCACCTGCGATGTGGAGTTTTGGAGTGGGGATACGAGGACTTGAACCTCGGACCTCTTCGTTATCAGCGAAGCGCTCTAACCGCCTGAGCTATATCCCCGAATTTCGGCCGAAGGACAGACTACCCGACTCCGGGCGAAAGTCCGAATCGAGCCGAAGTCGGCTCAATTGTTGGTGAAGCCGACCAGGATTCCGCCCGTGATCTTGACGCTCAGGTTGTACAGCACGGCGAGGATCGCACCGAGCGCGGTCGTCACGACGAGGTTGAGCAGCGACGCCACGACGGCGAAGCCCATGACGTTGCCGAGCGACAGCACCGACGAGAGGTCGCCACCCGTGCCGGCCACGTCTTTCACGAGCTCGTTGAGCTTGTCGAAGACGTCGGTCGAGTTGAGCACCGTCCAGATGAGGAACGTCGCCACGATCGACACCACCGCGAGGCACACCGCGACGAGGAACGACAGCTTCACCGCCGACCAGAAGTCGATGTACACGAGCCGCAGGCGCACCTGCTTGGCCGGCGGGCGCTTGCTCGACTTGCGGGCCAGCTTCTCGGCGACGCTACTCATAGACGATTACTCCTCTCCCGCGGTCTCGGCCGCCTCGGTCTCGGCGGCCTCCTCCACGAGATTCCGTTCGGAATTCTTCGCGATGGCGATGATCTTGTCGTCCTCCGCGAACTTCGCGAAGACGACGCCCATCGTATCCCTGCCCTTGGCGGGGACCTCGGCGACATCGGAGCGTACCACCTTGCCGCTGGCAAGAACCACCAGCACCTCGTCGTCGCTGCCGACGATCAGCGCGCCGGCGAGATCGCCGCGGTCCTCGTTCAGCTTGGCGACCTTGATGCCCAGACCGCCGCGGTTCTGCAGGCGATACTGGCCGACCGCGGTGCGCTTGGCGTAGCCGCCCTCGGTGACGACGAACACGTACTGCGCGCCCGCGACCTCGGCTGCGGCATCCGCCGCATTCTCGGCTTCTTCACCGGAATCAGGCCCAGAACCGGGCACGACGTTCGCCGCGAGCAGTGCGTCGCCCTCACGGAAGGCCATGCCCTTGACACCCGATGTCGAGCGGCCCATGGGCCGCAGCGCCTCGTCGGTCGCCTCGAACCGCAGCGACATGCCCTTCTTCGACACGAGCAGGATCTCGTCGTGCTCGTCGGCGAGCATCGCCGAGACGAGCTCGTCGCCCTCGCGCAGGTTGATCGCGATGACGCCGCGGGAGCGGTTCGTGTCGTAGGCGGTGAGGTCGGTCTTCTTGACGAGTCCGCCGCGGGTCGCGAGCACGAGGTACTTCGCCACCGCGTAGTCGCGGATGTCGAGGATCTCGGCGATCTCCTCGTCGGGCTGCATCTCGAGCAGGTTCGCGACGTGCTGGCCCTTCGCGTCGCGGCCGGCCTCCTGGATCTCGTAGGCCTTCGCGCGGTACACGCGGCCCATGTTCGTGAAGAACAGCAGCCAGTGGTGCGTCGTCGTGACGAAGAAGTGGTCGACCACGTCGTCGGCGCGCAGCTGCGCGCCCTTCACGCCCTTGCCGCCGCGGTGCTGCGAGCGGTAGTTGTCGCTGCGCGTGCGCTTGACGTACCCGCCGCGGGTCACCGTGACCACCATCTCCTCTTCGGGGATGAGGTCTTCCACCGACATGTCGCCGTCGAAACCGGGCACGATGTGCGTGCGACGCTCGTCGCCGTACTTCTCGACGATCTCGGCGAGCTCCTCGGAGACGATCGTGCGCTGGCGCTCGGGCGTCGCGAGGATGTCGTTGTAGTCGGCGATCTTCGCCTCGAGGTCGTTCGCCTCGTCGATGATCTTCTGGCGCTCGAGCGCTGCGAGCCGTCGCAGCTGCATCGCGAGGATCGCGTCGGCCTGCAGGTCGTCGATCTCGAGCAGCGCCTTCAGGCCGTCGCGTGCGACGTCGACCGTCGCCGACGCGCGGATGAGCGCGATGACCTCGTCGAGGGCGTCGAGCGCCTTGAGGTAGCCGCGCAGGATGTGCATGCGCGCCTCGGCCTCGCGCAGCAGGTACTGCGTGCGGCGGACGATGACCTCGATCTGGTGGTCGACCCAGTGCGCGATGAAGCCGTCGATCGAGAGCGTGCGCGGCACGCCGTCGACGATCGCGAGCATGTTCGCGCCGAAGTTCTCCTGCAACTGCGTGTGCTTGTACAGGTTGTTGAGCACGACCTTCGCGACCGCGTCGCGCTTCAGCACGATCACGAGGCGCTGGCCCGTGCGGCCCGACGTCTCGTCGCGGATGTCGGCGATGCCCGAGACCTTGCCGTCCTTCACGAGGTCGGCGATCTTGATCGCGAGGTTGTCGGGGTTCACCTGGTACGGCAGCTCGGTGACCACGAGGCACGTGCGGCCGTGGATCTCCTCCACGTCGACGACGGCGCGCATCGTGATCGAGCCGCGGCCCGTGCGGTACGCGTCGGTGATGCCCTTCACGCCGAGGATCTGGGCGCCCGTCGGGAAGTCGGGCCCCTTGATGCGCTGCAGCAGCGCCTCCTGCAGCTCTTCGCGGGATGCCTCGGGGTGCTCGAGGTACCACTGCGCACCGTCGGCCACCTCGCGGAGGTTGTGCGGCGGGATGTTCGTCGCCATGCCGACGGCGATGCCGACCGAGCCGTTGACGAGCAGGTTCGGGAACCGGGCCGGCAGGATCGACGGCTCCTGGGTGCGGCCGTCGTAGTTGTCCTGGAAGTCGACGGTCTCCTTGTCGATGTCGCGCACCATCTCGAGCGCGAGCGGAGCCATCTTCGTCTCGGTGTACCGCGGGGCGGCCGCGCCGTCGTTGCCGGGCGAACCGAAGTTGCCCTGGCCGAGCGCGAGCGGGTACCGCAGCGACCATGGCTGCACGAGTCGCACGAGCGCGTCGTAGATCGCCGTGTCGCCGTGCGGGTGGAACTGGCCCATGACGTCGCCGACGACGCGCGCGCACTTCGAGAACGCCTTGTCGGGACGGTAGCCGCCGTCATACATCGCGTAGATCACGCGGCGGTGCACGGGCTTCAGGCCGTCGCGCACGTCGGGCAGCGCGCGCCCGACGATGACGCTCATCGCGTAGTCGAGGTAAGAGCGCTGCATCTCGAGCTGGAGATCGACCTGGTCGATCCTGCCGTGGATGCCGGGACCCTCGTTCTCGTCGGCGCCCGGGTTGATCACATCAGATGTCAAGGAAACGCACGTCCTTCGCGTTCTTCTGGATGAAGTTGCGGCGGCTCTCGACGTCTTCGCCCATCAGGGTCGAGAAGATCTCGTCGGCGGCGGCCGCGTCGTCCATGGTGACCTGCAGCAGCGTGCGGGTCTCGGGGTTCATCGTGGTCTCCCAGAGCTCCTGGTAGCTCATCTCGCCGAGACCCTTGTAGCGCTGGATGCCGTTGTCCTTCGGGATGCGCCAGCCCTTCGCCTGCCCGTCGACGAGCAGCGCGTCGCGCTCGCGGTCGGAGTAGACGAATTGGTGGTCGGCGTTCGACCACTTGAGCCGGTACAGCGGCGGCTGCGCGAGGTACACGTAGCCGAGCTCGATGAGCGGCCGCATGTAGCGGAACAGCAGCGTCAGCAGCAGGGTCGTGATGTGCTGGCCGTCGACGTCGGCGTCGGCCATGAGCACGATCTTGTGGTACCTGGCCTTCTCGGTGTTGAAGTCCTCGCCGATGCCGGCGCCGAATGCCGTGATCATCGCCTGCACCTCGTTGTTCGCGAGCGCACGGTCGAGACGGGCCTTCTCGACGTTGAGGATCTTGCCGCGCAGCGGCAGGATCGCCTGGGTCTCGGGGTTGCGGCCCTGCACGGCGGAGCCGCCGGCCGAGTCGCCCTCGACGATGAAGATCTCGCTGATCGACGGGTCCTTCGACGAGCAGTCCTTGAGCTTGCCGGGCATGCCGCCCGACTCGAGCAGGCCCTTGCGCCGGGTCGCCTCACGCGCCTTGCGGGCGGCGATGCGGGCGGTCGCCGCCTGGATCGCCTTGCGGATGATGTCACGCGCCTGCGTGGGGTTGCGCTCGAACCAGTCGCCGAGCTGGTCGGCCGTGACCTTCTGCACGAACGACTTCGCCTCGGTGTTGCCGAGCTTCGTCTTCGTCTGGCCCTCGAACTGCGGCTCGGAGAGCTTGACCGAGATGACGGCGGTGAGCCCTTCACGCACGTCATCGCCCGAGAGGTTGTCGTCCTTCTCCTTGAGGATGCTCTTCTCGCGCGCGTACCGGTTCACGAGCGTCGTGAGCGCGGCGCGGAAGCCCTCTTCGTGCGTGCCGCCCTCGTGCGTGTTGATCGTGTTCGCGTAGGTGTGCACCGACTCGGTGTACGCCGTCGTCCACTGCATCGCGACCTCGAGGGCGATCTTGCGCTCGGTGTCCTCCGCCTCGAACGAGATGATCTCCTCGTTCACGAGCTCGGCGCGCTTCGACTTGTTGAGGTACTCGACGTAGTCGCTCAGGCCGCGCTCGTAGAGGAACGTGTCGGTGCGGGGACCCGACGAAGCGGCATCCGCCTCGACCTCGGCGGTGTCGTCGGGGTCGACGACACCGTGGCCGGCGCGCTCGTCCGTCAGGGTGATGCGCAGGCCCTTGTTGAGGAACGCCATCTGCTGGAAGCGTGTGCGCAGCGTCTCGTAGTCGTACTCGACGGTCTCGAAGATGTCGGGGCTCGCCCAGAACGTGGTCGTCGTACCGGTCTCGTCGCTCGCCTCGTCTTGCGAGAGCGGAGCCAGCGGCACGCCGATCTCGTACGCCTGCCGCCACGCGTGGCCCTCGCGCCGGACCTCGACCTCGAACCGGGTCGACAGCGCGTTGACGACCGAGGCGCCGACGCCGTGCAGGCCGCCCGACACGGCGTACCCGCCGCCGCCGAACTTGCCGCCGGCGTGTAGGACCGTGTGCACGACCTCGACCGTCGACCGGCCCTCGGTCTTGTGGATGCCGACGGGGATGCCGCGGCCGTTGTCGACGACGCAAACGGCGCCGTCGGGGAGGATCGTGACGTCGATGTGCGTGGCGTAGCCCGCAAGCGCCTCGTCGACGGAGTTGTCGACGATCTCGTAGACGAGGTGGTGGAGCCCTCGGGGCCCGGTCGATCCGATGTACATGCCGGGCCGCTTGCGTACCGCTTCGAGGCCCTCGAGAACCTGGATCGCGTCTGCGCCGTATTCGGGCGCGCTCTGGGCCTTCGTCGGTTCCGCTGTCATGGGTGAATCGGGCTCCAAACCGTCGTTCTGGCGACAGTCGATCCTATCAAACGGAGCCTTGCGTCCGACCGCCGACGGGCCCTCTCAGGGGATAACTCGACTCGAGCGACCGTTTTCGTCTCGTCAACCGTAGGTATCGCGAGGACCACGCCCTGGAACCGATCTGGGACCCTTTTTCCAGGTGGGGGCGTCGGGTCCTTGGAAGCGGATCGTCTCGACCCCCGCGCCGGGGAACCGGGACACGATCTCGGTGACGAGTTGCGTGCGCATGAGTCGGAGCTGCGTCGCCCACGCCGTCGACGCGCACTTCACCTGCAGCACCCCGCCTTCGATCGCGATCGCCTCGGAGTGCCGAGCGGTCTCGTCACCGACGATCTCGGCCCACGACGCGAGGACGTCGTGCTGCGAGAGCGGCCCCGTCCAGCCGAGCTGCGAGCTCAGGCCGTCGAGCGTCGCGGCGAGCGGCTTCGGGTCGCGACCCGGCGTGAACGGCTGGCTGCCCGACTCGTCGCGGGTGCGGACCCTCGAGCGGCCCGGACGCACCCGGGGCTCGCCGCCGAAGCCCTCGCGGAAATGGCGGTAGACGCGCACGGACTCGGAGACGTCGGTCATGGGCGGGCCCCCTCCTCGTCGATCGGGGTGTCGGTAGGAGTCTCGGTCTCGATCTCGGTTTCGGTTTCGGTCTCGGGCGACGGATCGTCGACATCGACGATTCGGCCGGCCTCGATGTGCACGATACGCGCGGTCAGTGGCGCCGGCACGTCTTCGAGCACCGCGGCGGTGACGAGCACCTGCTCGAAGCCGACGATCGCCTCGGCCAGCCGCTCGCGACGAAGGCGATCGAGCTCGGCGAAGACGTCGTCGAGCACGAGCACGGGGTCGCCCGTCGCCGAGTCGCGACGGAGGAGCTCTGCCGACGCGAGCCGGATCGCCAGGGCGAACGACCAGGACTCGCCGTGGCTCGCATACCCCTTCGCCGGCAGCCCGTTGAGCAGCAGCAGCACGTCGTCGCGGTGCGGCCCGACGAGCGTGACCCCGCGCTCGAGCTCTTTCGCGCGAAGCGCGCGAAGCGCGCCGGCGAACCGCTCGGCGGTGTTGATCGCCGGCTGAGCAGCGCCCGACGGGTCTCGATACGCGTCGTCGGTGCGCTCGGGCGCCACGCGACCACCGGTGGTCGCGTCGAAACCCGTCGATTCGCCGTCGACATCGGCCCCGTCGACCGACAGCACGGCGCGCAGCTCGGGCCGGTGATCGGCGTCGACGATCGACCGGTAGGCCGCCGCGACCGGTTCGGCGAGCTCGGCGATGAGCGCCACGCGCTGGTCGATGAGCTCGGTGCCGAGTTCGACGAGCCGTTCGTCCCAGATGTCGAGGGTCGTCAGCTTGTCGGCGGCGAGACCGCGGGCACGGGCGCTCTTGAGCAGCGAGTTGCGCTGCTTCAGCACACGGTCGTAGTCGGCCATGACGCCCGCGAGTCGCGGTGAGCGCTGGACGAGCAGTTCATCGAGCATGCGTCGCCGGACCCCGGGTTCGCCGCGCACGATCGCCAGGTCTTCGGGCGCGAACAGCACGCTGTGCGCGTAGCGCGGCAGCTCGCGGGTCTTGACCGCGGAGCGATTGAGCTGCGCACGGTTCGCACCCTGCCGGTTGAGCTGCAGCTCGACGAGCAGACGGCGGTCGCCGTGGGCGAGCTGCGCCCGAATGATCGCGGCGTCGGCACCGGCACGGATGAGCGCCTGGTCGCTCGACACCCGGTGCGAGCCGAGGGTCGCGAGGTAGCCGATCGACTCGACGAGGTTCGTCTTGCCCTGGCCGTTGCGGCCGACCAGCACGGTCGCGCCCGGGCCGAGATCGAGCTCGGCCCTCGCGTAGTTGCGGTAGTCGGTCAGTGAGAGGCGGGCGACGTGCACGGGCACCACTCCTCTCGATCGACCAGGACGACGTTACCTGCGGCGACCGACACTCGCCCGAGGCATCCGGCATCACGGGTTTCGAGGAGCGGCCGACACGTCGGGCGCTCCTCAACCGGCATGGACCCCGATCAGCGCAGCAGCAGGTTGGGCTGCAGCAGGTAGCGGTAGCTGTCGGAGCCGGCCTGTTCGCGCGAGGTCTGGCTCGTGATGAGCACGGGGCCCGGCTTGTTCGGGTTCTCGGTCTTCGTGAACGAGATGCGGACGTACTCGGAGTGCACGGCGCCGAGTCCGTCGAGCAGGAACTGCGGCTTCAACGACACGACCGTGTCGTCGCCCGTGAGGATCGCGTCGATCGATTCCGATGCCTGGGCCTGCTCGGAGCCGATCGCCTCGAGGGTGAGCCCGTCGGCGGAGAAGCTGTAGCGCAGGGCGGCCTCGCGCTCGAGGACGAGCGCGACACGACGGGTCGCCTCGATCAGGTCAGCGGTGTTCATGACCGCGTAGTTGCCGACCGTGTCGGGGAAGAGCCGGCGCACGGGCGGGAAGTTGCCCTTGATGAGCAGCGACGTGACGGTCTTCTTGTCGGCGCTGAAGGCGATGAGCTCGCGGTCGTCGCGGCTCGTGATCGCGACCGAGATGTTGCCCGAGTGGCCGAAGGTCTTGCCGACCTCTTGCAGGGTGCGCGCCGGGACGAGGGCGGTGACTGCTTCGGCGTCGCCCGCGCCGGCGACGCTGCCGCCGTCCCAGTCGATCTCGCGCACGGCGACGCGGTAGCGGTCGGTCGCGACGAGCCCGAGGCTGTTCTCGCGCACCTCGAGCTGCACGCCGGTGATGACGGGGGTGACGTCGTCGCGCGACGCCGCGACGGCGACCTGCGCGACGGCGGCCGCGAACTCCTCGGCCGGAACGAGACCCGACTGCTCGCCGATCTCGGGGATGGACGGATACTCCTCGACGGGCATCGAGAGCAGGGTGAAGCTCGCCGAGCCGCAGCTCACCGAGATGCGGCTCTCTTCGGTCGCGACGCGCACGGGCGCGTTCGGCAGGCGGCCGGCGATCTCGGCGAGGAGGCGGCCGGAGACGAGCACGGTGCCGGGCTCCTCGACGTCGGCCTGGATCTCGGTCTGCGAGGACACCTCGTAGTCGAAGGAGGAGAGCACGAGGCCGTCGGCGTTCGCCTGGATCAGCACGCCCGACAGGATCGGCAGCGTGGTGCGCTGCGGCAGCAGCTTGACGGCGAAGGAAACGGCCTCACTGAAGACGTCGCGATTGACCTGGAACTTCACGGTTCTCCCGTCGTGGATGTCGCTTGGTGGGTCCCATGCTATCCGCAGAGCCGTTCGGGGCGCCGGTGAATCGAGCCCGCCTGTGCGAACACCCGACCCGCTCTCGACGCGCGCCGACCTCGAGGTTGTGGGAATCGACCCTTAATCACTCTCTCTTAACGGTGTTAACCGTTGTGGAAACTGTGGATGGTGTTCGGAGACCCGCGGAACGATGCCGATCGAGGGGGTTCGGGTCTGTGCACACCGTGTGGAATCGTCGACGGATGCACCGGGGCGGCGTCGATCGCCGAACGGTGTTCTGCACAGGGCGCAGAACGGTGTCAACAGTCCCGTCGCGGTTGCTCGTTAACAATCCACAGGTTCTCCACAACTGTGGGAACCGTTCGGAGATGGGTCTGCACGGGCGCTGCAGAGCCTGCTCGGGCTGGTTGAGGAGCGACGAAGGAGCGTCTCGAAACCATGTAACGGCGGGACTGGGTTTCGAGACGGTCGCTGCGCTCCCTCCTCAACCAACCGACGCGGGTCAGCGGTAGCGCGTCGTCTGCTTGATGCGCGCGGTGAGCTCGGTCACCTGGTTGTAGATCGAGCGGCGCTCCTTCATGAGCTCCGAGATCTTCTTGTTCGCGTACATCACCGTCGTGTGGTCGCGGTTGCCGAAGAGCTGCCCGATCTTCGGCAGCGAGAGGTTCGTGAGCTCGCGGCAGAGGTACATCGCGATCTGGCGTGCCGTCGCGACCGCCTGCGAACGGCTCGAGCCGTAGAGGTCGTCGACGGTGAGCTTGAAGTAGTCCGCCGTCGCCGTGATGATGTCGACCGGTGCCACCACGTTGTCCGAGTCATCCGTGATCAGGTCTTTGAGCACCGTCTGCACGAGCGGCATGTCGACGGGGGTGCGGTTGAGGCTCGCGAACGCCGTGACGCGGATGAGCGTGCCCTCGAGCTCGCGGATGTTCGACGAGACCTTGGACGCCATGTACTCGAGGATGTCGTCGGGCACCTGCAGTCGGTCGGACTGCGCCTTCTTGCGGAGGATCGCGATGCGCGTCTCGAGGTCGGGCGCCTGGACGTCGGTGATGAGGCCCCACTCGAACCGGCTGCGCATGCGGTCCTCGAAGCCCGTGAGGTGCTTCGGCGGAACGTCGCTCGTGATCACGACCTGCTTGTTGTGGTCGTGCAGCTGGTTGAAGGTGTGGAAGAACGCCTCCTGCGTCTCGGCCTTGCCCTGCAGGAACTGGATGTCGTCGATCAGCAGGATGTCGATGTTGCGGTACCGCTGCTGGAAGAGGGAGCCGCGGTTGTTCGCGATCGAGTTGATGAAGTCGTTCGTGAACTCCTCGGAGGAGACGTACCTGACGCGGATGCCCGGATAGAGGCTCATCGCGTAGTGGCCGATGGCGTGCAGGAGGTGCGTCTTGCCGAGACCCGAGTCGCCGTAGATGAAGAGCGGGTTGTACGCCTTCGCCGGCGCCTCGGCCACGGCGACCGCGGCGGCATGCGCGAACCGGTTCGACTGGCCGATGACGAAGCTGTCGAACGAGTACTTCGGGTTCAGCCGCGTATCGCGCGGCGTGACCGGGCTCGTGTTCTCGAACACCGACTGCGGCGATGCCGGCAGCTCGACGGGGTCGGGCTCGGTCGCGTAGCCGGCCTGCTGCTCGGCGGCCGCGCGCACCTCTTCGAGCTCGGGGTTCACGACGACGTAGAAGGAAGTCACGGGCGACGGTGCCTCGACAGTGCTCATCGCCGAGAGGAGCGAGACCCGCATGCGCTGGTTGAGCATGCTCGCGGTGAAGTCGTTCGGCACCTCGAGGTAGAAGGTGCCGGCGGCGATGCCCTTCGGTTCGACCAGGTTGAGGAAGCCCTGGAGCATCGGGGTGATCGCGTCGTCGTCCGACAGTCGATCGAGGATCGTCGCCCACGTCTCGGAAATGGGCTGTTCGGTCATCGTTCCCCGCAATCAAGTTTCGGTGCTCTCGTGGGCCGCTCATCGATCCCCCATCGACGAAGCGAGCGGCGCGAGGCGAGTGTTCACAACGTTCTCCACCGCCTGTGGGGAGATTCGGGAACTCGCCCGGGATTCCGCGCAC
>Ga0256889_1000338_pt1 | contig 12527 bp, 12 predicted proteins | sample MC6MC0512MT_FD_186338 | JGI IMG/M metagenome (GOLD analysis project Ga0256889, IMG submission 186338) | Metatranscriptome of enriched soil aggregate microbial communities from Iowa State University, Ames, United States - MC6-MC0512-MT... | ecosystem: Environmental > Terrestrial > Soil >...
CTTCAGTGGCTGCAGGAGCAACTGCCGAATGCCGAGGTCGTGCCGATCTCCGCGCAGCAGGGTCACAACCTCGAATCGCTCGAAGGCCTGATCGCCAAGCACCTGCCGGAAAACGACCACTTCTTCCCGGAAGACCAGATCACCGACCGCAGCAGCCGCTTCCTGGCCGCCGAGCTGGTGCGCGAGAAGATCATGCGTCAGCTGGGTGCGGAGCTTCCGTACCAGATCACCGTGGAGATCGAGGAGTTCAAGCAGCAGGGCCATGTGCTGCACATCCACGCTCTGATCCTGGTGGAGCGTGACGGGCAGAAGAAGATCATCATTGGCGACAAGGGCGAGCGCATAAAACGCATCGGTTCCGACGCGCGCAAGGACATGGAAACCTTGTTCGACGCCAAGGTCATGCTCAACCTCTGGGTCAAGGTCAAAGGCGGTTGGTCCGACGACGAGCGCGCCCTGCGTTCGCTGGGCTACGGCGACCTGTAACCCCCATCAGTGGCCCGGATTTATCCGGGCTTCTGCTTTCAGGCCAATCCAATGGAACAACCTGTCGGCCAGCCGGCCTACGTGCTGCACAGCCGTGCCTACAAGGAGACCAGCGCACTGGTGGACTTCTTCACGCCGCAGGGCCGCCTGCGCGCGGTGTTGCGCCGTGCACGGGGCAAGGGTGGCAGCCTGGTGCGGCCGTTCGTGCCGCTGGAAGTGGAACTGCGCGGGCGTGGCGAGCTGAAGAACGTCGGGCGCCTGGACAGCGTCGGTATTGCCGCCTGGTTGCATGGTGATGCGCTGTTCAGCGGGCTGTACCTGAACGAATTGTTGATGCGCCTGCTGCCTGCCGAAGCACCCCAACCCGAATTGTTCGAGCATTACGCCCTGACCCTGCAGGCGCTGGCGGCCGGGCGTGCGCTCGAACCGCTGTTGCGCTCTTTCGAATGGCGCCTGCTGGAAGATCTGGGCTACGCCTTCGCCCTGGACCATGACGTCAATGACGCGCCCATAGAAGCCGAAGGCCTGTACCGCCTGCGGGTCGATGCCGGCCTGGAACGCGTTTACTTGCTACAGCCGGGCCTGTTCAACGGCGTCGAGCTGTTGGCCCTGGCCCAGGCCGACTGGGAGGCCCCCGGCGCCTTGCTCGCGGCCAAGCGCCTGATGCGCCAGGCACTGGCCGTGCACCTGGGGCCAAAACCACTGGTCAGCCGGGAACTGTTTCGCAAGCGCTGAGCACATCGTATGCTGTGGGGCTAAATCTTCAGGAGAGCTTTCGTGACTCACAGCAACCGCATGCTTCTCGGCGTCAACATCGACCACGTGGCAACTTTGCGCCAGGCCCGCGGCACACGTTACCCGGACCCGGTCAAAGCGGCGCTGGACGCCGAGGAAGCGGGTGCCGACGGCATTACCGTGCACCTGCGCGAAGACCGTCGGCATATCCAGGAGCGCGACGTGCTGGTGCTCAAGGACGTGCTGCAAACGCGCATGAACTTCGAGATGGGCGTCACTGAAGAGATGATGCTGTTCGCCGAAAAGATCCGCCCGGCGCATATCTGCCTGGTACCCGAAACCCGTCAGGAGCTGACCACCGAAGGTGGCCTGGACGTGGCGGGTCAGGAGGCACGGATCAAGGCTGCGGTGGAGCGCCTGGCGCGCACCGGCGCTGAAGTGTCGCTGTTCATCGATGCGGACGAGCGGCAGATCGAAGCCTCCCGCCGCGTGGGTGCACCTGCCATCGAGCTGCACACCGGCCGTTATGCCGACGCTGAAACCCCCACCGACGTGGCTGAAGAGCTCAAGCGTATTGCCGATGGCGTCGCCTTTGGCGTTGGCCAGGGGCTGATCGTCAATGCCGGCCATGGCCTGCACTACCACAACGTGGAGGCAGTGGCGGCGATCAAGGGCATCAATGAACTGAACATCGGCCATGCGCTGGTGGCCCATGCGCTGTTCGTCGGCTTCAAGGCGGCGGTGGCGGAGATGAAGGCACTGATAGTGGCAGCTTCGCGCTGAATTCATGTTGTCAGTACCGGCCCCCACACCTTGAGCGCGGCGCGTTACCTGTGGGAGCCGGCTTGCCGGCGATGAGGCCTGAACTGACAACAACCTATTCGGTTCGAAACACCAGCGAAAACCGGGTAGGTCCTGTGGGACTGCTGATCACCTCAACGCGCCCCCCATGCAGCTGCATGATCGACTTCACGATCGCCAACCCCAGCCCGGTCCCGCCCTCCAGCCGTGAACGCCCCGACCCCGCGCGGTAGAACCGCTCGAACAGCCGCAGTTGATGTTCATCGGCAATCCCCAGCCCCTGGTTGGCCACCCATAGCCAGACCTCTTCGCCATGGCGTTCGATGCCTAGGTTCACTTCATGGTCTTCAGGGCTGTGCCGGATCGCATTGCTCAACAGGTTTGACAGCGCTCGCTGGAACATCAACCTGTCCGCCAGCGCGGTGCCCCAACCCTGCAGCCTCAGCGTCAGTCGTTTGTGCTCGGCGCTGAAGGCAAACAGCTCCATCACCTGTTCAGCCTCATCCGCCAACGCCAGCGGCTTGAGCGCTACCCGCGCCTGCGGCTGGCTGACCTGGGCGAGGAACAACATATCGTTGATGATGCGGTTGAGCCGGGTCAGTTCCTCGACGCTGTCTTCGAGCACTTCGCGGTAGTTTTCGCTGTCCCGCTCGCGGGCCAGCGTTACCTGGGCCTTGCCCATCAGATTGCTCAACGGCGTACGCAGTTCATGGGCGAGGTCATCGGAGAACTGCGACAGCTGGCTTACACCTTGGTCCAGGCGGTCGAGCATCACGTTGATGCCGTGGGCCAGCTCGGCAAGCTCCAATGGCAACCCGTTGTCGGGCAGGCGGTGCTGCAGATCGTGCGCGGAGACCTGCCCGGCAATTCGCCGGAACTGGCGCAGCGGCTTGAGGCCGCGCTGCATCAGCCACCATGCGCCTGCGCCAATCAGCACCAGCAGCAGCGGCAGGGCGAGCAGGGTAGAGCGCAGGTAGGCCTGCAGCAGGTCGCTGTCGTCGGCGCGGTCGAGTGTCATCATCACCCGCACCGGCGTGTCGTCGCGCAGGCGCATCAGGCGGGTCGCGGTCAGCAGCTGCTTGCCGGTGCTGTCGCGCCATTCGTGGTAGCTCAGGCGCGCCTCGGCGCGCAGCTCGCCCACCCGTGCTTCCAGCGCCGGGCCCAGGCTGAGCAGGTGCGGGTGGCGGCCATCGAGTGCCCGCACGGTGAGGCTGAGGTTGTCGTGGCCCATCACCAGGTCGAGCAGCGGGTGAGCGCGAGTGCCGAGGTCTTCGCTGCGCAGGTCGACCCGCAGGTTGTGCTCCACCTGCAGCATCTTGCGGGCCAGGTCCTTGCGCGCGCGGCTGTCCAGTTCATGGTCGAGGGCAAAGACCGCCAGGCACGCCAGCAGCAGAACGAGCGCAGCGCCCATCAGGGTCACGCTCAGACCAAGGCGCAGGGACAGGCTGGCCTGCTTCACGCGCGCGCTTCCAGCACGTAGCCAACGCCGCGCAGGGTGTGGATCAGCTTGTCTTCGAACGGGTCGTCGATCTTCGCCCGCAGGCGGCGGATCGACACCTCGACCACGTTGGTGTCGCAGTCGAAATTCATGTCCCACACCAGCGAAATGATCTGGGTACGCGACAGCACCTCACCGCTCTGGCGCATCAACAGGTGCAGCAGGGCGAACTCCTTGGCCGTCAGGTCGATGCGTTGCCCGGCGCGGTAGGCGCGGTGGCGGCCGGGGTCGAGTTCCAGGTCGGCAACGCGCAGGGTGCTGGGCTGCAGTTGCTGATCGTTACGGCGTAGCAGGCTGCGGATGCGCGCCAGCAGTTCGGGAAACTCGAACGGCTTGAGCAGGTAGTCGTCGGCACCCAGGTCCAGCCCCTTGACCCGATCGGCCAGGCGGCCGTGCGCGGTGAGCATCATGATGCGCGTGGCCGATTCGGCGCGCAGGCGCTGCAGTACGGTCCAGCCATCGAGTTCGGGCAGGTTGACGTCGAGAATGACCAGGTCGTAGGGCTGTTGACGTGCCAGGTGCAGGCCGTCGATGCCGGTGTGGGCGCAGTCAACCACATAGCCGTTTTCGCGCAGGCCTTGCTGCAGGTAGTCGGCGGTACGCAGTTCGTCCTCGATGATCAATAGGCGCATGGCGGGCTCAGGGTGGTGGAAGGGGAGCGATTCTTCACCCTGTAGCAGGATCAGGGTCAAGCGGCAGGATGTTACGGCATGAGAACGGCCGAGTGACGCAGATAACAGATTTATCATTCGATCTGGCTGCAGGCCTTATTCTGCCGTGCTTATTGGCTGGTGAAGGGTGATAGTGGTAAAGTCGAGTGGTATAGTTTCGTGGTAAAAAAGGAGATCGCCAGCTTGGCAGACCACTTGATCCGTAAACCCGGCGAGTCCACATGGTACGTCACCCTCATCATCCCTGCTGACGTTCGGCCAGCGTTTGGTGGTCGTACAAAGCTCACCAAGACAACCGGCACCAGTAGCCGCCCGCAGGCCATGATTGATCGGTTGCCAATCCTCGCACACTGGAAAGCTCTGATAGCAGAAGCGAGAGAGCAGAAGTTGAACGCCGGTGACTTGTGGCGGGCATCACAGCACCAATTGGGACTCACCATTCAAACCCAACGTGCCGCTGCGGCAAACCTTCTGTTCACACCTGTTGATCTAAACACGCCACCTCCAACACCTCCCAAGAGTTCAACCGCTCTGATTGAAGAGTTTCGCCAGCATGCAAACGAGCTTCGAGCAGATGGAGCGGTTGACATGGCAGATAGGCTCAGTGACCACGCTAACAAGCTCGCAGCAGCGATTGAGAACGGCATGACACCAGCTGTCGCTATGGAGTTACAGAACAGCCTCCTAGCGATATGGGCTGATGGAGAAGCTTTCCTGAAAGCACATGAATTCAATCTGACCGATGACGAGCACAAAGAAGCGAAGGCGATTGTACGTAACCCAACAACTTACACGCCAGTATCCCCAATTACGCCAGCTCGCCTTGAGAAATTTCGTCAGCATCGCCTTGAGTCAGTTGAACATCGAACCGTGAACATGCAGGAAAGTAAACTCAAGCAGCTTTCCGATTACCTTGCTCAGGGTAATGTGTTAAATCACGAAACTGTAGCTGAATGGCTTGAAATTCAATGCTACTCAAGTAGAACGAAGGTTCAATACTTGTCCGCGTTCACAACGTTCTGGAACTGGGCTGTTAAGAATGACTCATATTGGAAAGTAACGTTCAAGAATTCTCCCAATCCATTCAAAGGTCACGCATTACCACGGCAAAGCGGTAAAGAACGAAAGAAGACAGAACGTAAAGACTTTACACCTGAGCAGCTTGTGCACTTGCATTCAGTTGCCAAGAGTCAAGGGCAGGATACATTGTCTGATGTGATTATGCTGGCTGCTTACACTGGTTGTCGCATTGAAGAAATTGGACAACTTCGCACAGAAAATATTATCAAGGTAGAAGGCGTGTTGAGTTTCGATATTGAAGAATCGAAGACAAAAGCAGGCATAAGGCAGATACCAGTGCATCCTACAATTCAAACTACAGTGGAGCGATTGATAGCAGAAAGCAAAGACGGATTCTTACTCCCATCGGTAAACAAGAAAAACTTGTACGGCAGACGAAGTGACGCATGGAGTAAATCTTTTGGCAAACTGAAAAAGTCAGAAGGCTTTAGTAGTCAACATGTCTTCCATAGCATACGAGCAACAACTATCACACAATTACTTCGTGCCGATGTTCAAGGTCATATCGTTGCAAGTATCGTAGGTCATGGAACTGACGTACTGACTTATGATGTTTACCATAAAGGCGCTAGTCCAATGCAGAAGCTCGAAGCTATAAGCAAACTGTCATTCAGATTCAACTAAGAAATACAAAATAAGAGTGTATAAATCATGTAACCGTATTGACAATCATTCTCATTTATGAGATAATGCACACGTTGATGAGTAATGCGGCATATCAATGTACCACACTCCATTGTATATGTTTTGACAATGCTTCTAGGTGTCCTCGTTAACCTCCTCGCTTCCACCATTAGTCCATGACGGTAGAGGCACATTGCAGTTGATATACATTGCCGACGTCTGATGTAAGGTTCCTCTCCTTACCTGCATTAGACGTTGTGTATTAGCTGCTATTCCACCATGCCCTCTTATCTGGTGGCTTGATTTCCTCTCCCTCAGCACTGTCATAGGCGCTGGGGTTTTCTTTTTGTCTCAACTAATCAATTCGTCCTTTGGGCAATCCAATCACATGGAGGAAATTCCTATGTCTGAACGCACCTGTGCAAACTGTCGTACACCACTTTTCAATAAACGAAGTCATGCTAAGACGTGCAGCGCTAAATGCCGTATGAAAATGTGGAGGGCATTTAAGGAGGACAGTGTCCTCTGCTCCTTTCGTTGTTCTCTTGCTAATCATACTAACCTGTTCTTGAGCGCGTATGCTGCCAAACAGAGTGTAGATACATACCTTAACAAACTGGTGAGCAATCACCTTGCTTGCAACCCATAGAAGGAACCTCACCAATGACAAATAAAGAGATTCACCAGCAAATGAAATTCTATAAAAGTCTTCGTGCCGCAGCGGCGTGCACTGGCAATCGTAGTGAATCACAGCGTTGTTCCGACATCCTAGAACTGTTGACTACTCAATTAGTTGGAGGTGCACGGCAATGATCGAACAACATGAAGACTACTTCATCAGGGGCTTGAAGAAAGCTAACGCTGATCGTTCACAGCGTGAACATCGTAAGCAACAGCAAACGAAAGCTGTAAACATTCCAATCAAGCAGCCAACCAAACAGCCGGTAGTAGCAACTGTGCCATCGAAGCCAGCGTTCAATCTTGAATCATATCGTCTCGATATCATTGCCAAAGCGATTACCCATATTTTCAACAAACAAAAAGGAATCAATAATGACAGATAAAATCAAGATTGTCGGTGTACCCCCCAAGTGGAGCGACGAAGAATTCAACCGGCGTGTAGATGCATGGCTGGCTGTTTATCGTGGCACTGAACGGAGTATGGAGCTTGTACAAGCACCATTCGGTCATCAATTCCTAGAGGCTGTCATCGATAAAGCCAATGCCGGTTACACTGTCACTTCGAAAAAAGACGTGAAGCATCTACCATTGGATTACAGTGTGTGGATGGTAAAGCCATTGGATCAGCAACAGGCTGACATTGACGAAATCAAGAAGGATGTAAAAGCTGAGTATGTCGCTCATCTGGAGGCCGAACGTGCACGCTATCAGGAGTTGCTACGACAACAACTGATTCAGACTCAGCAAGAGAAGGAAATGAAAACTCAGCAAGAGAAGGAAGCCAAACAGCTGGCAGCGATTGAACGGCAGGTGCAGGCATGCTATAAGCCACTTGAGATTCCCGAATAAGGATCAAGTAACAATGAAATTAACAGGATGCCTACCACTGGTTAACGCTGGTGGTAGGCTTTTTTGTACCGGCACGAAAGTGGTTTCACTCCGATGTTCATTGGTGATTGTGCTGTGAGTTGCTTAGCACACCTTCCTAGATCGATGGAAAACCATCCAAATCTTTACAGATATACTAATTTGCTCAGTGGTTGACAGAATGCTGCCTGCAATCGCTCAGGAAGGCGTCAAAGGAGCAATTGTGAGCATTTTCTTGGTTTAGGTATGAAATGGTGGCGGGTAGAGCCTAGAGTCGCTGCAATCGCACCGCATAGGCTTACAGGAACTTGATGTGTGAAAGATGAGAATGCTTTCGATCTAAATGAGAGTGGTTTGCATTTGCTTGCATGCTGCTGTATAATGCGCGTCACCAAACACATGAGGCTATGCCTATTGAATTGAACTTGATTAAGGAGAAATGAAGAATGAATGCGCAACAAACGAACACACTGAGAACCCGAGCAGTAGCCAATGCAGGTTACTTTGCAATCCCTCGACACATTCAGCGGTCTACTCAGTTCGTCAGCAAGGTGACGGGTAACAGCGTGGAGCTTACCCAGTCGGACAAGGTGGTACTGTTCTACCTGATCGACCGCATCTGTTTCTATCAGCAGCAGCAAGGCCGTATGTTCGAATCCTTTGACCGTATTGCTGATGAGCTTTGTGTCAGTGCTAAGACCGTGAGCCGTGCTGTCAGCAAGCTTGTAGAACATGGCGTTGTGGTTGCTGATCTGGTCAGCCGTTCTGAGGGTTGGGTGTACCATGACGTGGACGTCGATCAGGTGTTCACGAAAGCAGCCTGAGTGAGGGTATAGGACACCATGTCTCGATCTATAGGACACCATGTCCTCCTAATAATAATTATTTATAAATATATATATTTAAAAACCATTCAGGAAGAGAAAGAGAGAGAGAAAAGAAATAAAAAGAAATATAGTGATCTTAGCTTTAGCTAAGGATATTTAATGTTATCTGCATGACAGATGATATTACTATCCTGTGTTACACACACACAGAAGCAGAGCAAGAGCATGGTTGACTTTGCGTCACCCTTCTAAAAGCATTCGCCTCCGGCTCACTGGCCAGACACTCACCACATCAGAGCGATATCTATCGATGGTCAATTGGTGATCGGCTAAGGAAACCGATAGGTTGACGTTCTTGAAGGTCACACCTTCGATAGTCACTCCATGTTGGGTAGTGAATCAGAATCATGTGGGCCTCCATAGAAGTCAGCTAGGAATTCAGGTGTTGGTGTTACACCAACTTCGAGTTTAGCCCAGTCCCTTACACTCTGTGCCACGCCACTGTGACCGGGGAAGAGCGTGGATGCATCAACTCCAAGCTTACTACACAGTTTAAGCAATGCTGGCGCCTGTGACACAGGTAATGTCATCTTTATCAGTGTGCTATGCTCGCAACTTTCACCGTAAATCTCATCAACTTCTTCAAGTGCTTCTGGTTGATACGGCTCTGCGAATCGTTTGCTATCTGTAATGTGAGTTGTGAATAGGCCAGACTGGGCAGCTTGATTTTTGCTGGTTCCACCCGGCGTTCTGATGATTTTGACTGTTCGCCAGTCTTTGGAATGGCTTGTGTCTAGTGCCCAAATAGCAATTCTATCAAGGTGGCTGTTAACCACAAAATTTGCTGATGCCGCTGCAAAGTAGCAGGCAACAAAGCTCCTCTCAGTCCAATCCAGCAGGCGTGTGGGTACGTCATAGTGCTGAGCCACAGCCAGAATTTCGTACATCTGAGATTGAGGCCATGGGTTGCTTGCACTGAGGTACATATTCGGCGTGTTTGTTATAGATGCTTTCGTTTGCTCCGAGTAGCCGGGAACCGCCAAACCTGCTCGATCACATCCTAAGAGAAATTGCCTCAGTACCATCAGTTCATACAGAACCTGAGCTTTGTAGTTGTGAGAAAATGCCTTTCTCGGAGAGCCATGGGCGAAGGAACCTTTACCACGGCGGCATATCGAAGGTGTCAGCTTGTATTGGTCGCTTCCTTGACCCCTGAATATGTGCGTACCTGAATCCCAAGCAGAGTTCAGTGGTGACAGATGCTCCAGCAGCTCACGAGCATTTGTAAAATGCATTTCAAACGGGCTACCCATCATCATCTCTCGCTATGGTCAGAGCGGTAGAGTCTAATGGTGGTACGGTCTCGGTATCAATTGGCTCCTGCACCCTAGAGTGTACAAATGCCGCTACAGGCCGTTTCTTTCTATCCTATTCCTTGAGGTGGAACTCACTCATGTGTGATGCTACCGTGCCATCAAGCCTGTTCAAAATATCGTGAGGTCGGGGTATGAGTGACAATCCAGTGAGCATAGTTGGGAAGCGACAATCGGGGTTTAGTGGCCCTGTGGCTGCGGCTGTAACGACTGCGGTCTGCGTAGGGGTTCAAGCGATGGAGCAGGGCGACGGTCTAACCATCGGCAGCGCTTTAGGTACAACGCTAGGCGCTGCCGGGGCTTACGCTGTCACTAAGGTTACGGATTGCTCAATAGGTGAGGCTTTCATAGTAGGGGGGTTAGCCGGACGTGTTGGGGTTCTCGCTGGCGCTAAAATTGACGAATATGCAAGCCCGCCAGAAGCCAGTTCATCGCTTTTTGAAATGACTAACAAATTGCTCGGCTACTCGACAACTGATCCCTTTTAACTCATTCGCTATCTGCTCCGCACGTGAAGGAGATGCGCTTACTGTGCTCTTATGGGTATACCCCAGACAGCACAGGAAAAGATTCCCAGAATGTACCGATAGCTGTACCGATAAATAGTGTTTGACCATCTCAAGCGGTACGCATATAATCGGTACATCCAAAACGATACAGGGGATAATCATCATGTTCATTCGCGGCTACCTTCGTGCATCCACAACCGACACTGACGCTAATCGTGCTCGTGCTGCTCTGATCGAGTTTGCTGCTGCACACGGTCACAAGGTTGCCGCGTTCTATGTTGAGAATGTGTCTGGTACAGCACTGGAACGTGACCAACTCAACCGGCTGATCGATGATAGCCACGAAGGCGACGTGCTGTTGATTGAGCAAGTAGACCGACTGACCAGATTGCAGGACGGTGATTGGGAAGCGATGAAGACCCGCATCAAGGGTAAGGGCATCACCGTGGTTAGCTTGGACCTTCCTACCAGCCACACTGTACTGACCAAAGCAGGTGCCACTGACGACTTTACGAAGGGCATGATCAAGGCCGTCAACGGCATGCTGCTCGACATGCTTGCTGTAGTTGCACGTAAAGACTATGAAGACCGCCGCCGTCGTCAGGCAGAAGGCATCACAGCTGCTAAAGCCAACGGTGTGTACAAGGGTCGTAAGACTGATGAAGCCTTGCATGAGCGTATCCGCACAGCACTGGAAAGCGGCATGAGCCTACGCAAGACAGCAGCCCTTGTGGGCTGTGCACTGAGCACCGTACAACGGGTACAGAAAGACATGAAAGCGACTGTTTAAAACTAGCCCAATACAGCCGTTTCAAGGCTCACCCTGTAGGGTAGGGTAGACAATATATCAAAAGCCTCGCTATGAGCTTATTTCGAGCTTCTGGCGGGGTTTTTTATGTGCTAGGGATTTAAAAAATAAAAATCGATTCGAAGCAGGCTAAAAACGGCGTGAGTTAAGCAGGGGAGCTAACCCCCCCACGGATTCTATCTAGGAACAATCTCGGATTCGAGTAGGGGTCAGGTTCCTAGATTGAGAGGGGGGGTGAGGGTGGCGTCATTAACTTTTCAGCAGTTGTGCTTTCTTTGTCGTAAATTCATCCTCAGTCAAGATGCCCCTTTCTTTCAGGGATGCTAACTTTTCAAGCTCATCAGCTACAGATATATTATCTTGAGAGGATGATGCAGCGGTGTTGGAACGAGCAATAGCTTTCAATGACTCTAAGTGACGCTCATTCTGAGTTGCTTGTTCTTGCTTTTTTGCGGCTTCTTTATACAAGTCGCTGACTAAGAGGGCAACGACTAGGCCAAGCAGGGGAGAGGTGATAACAGACAGCAGTGCATATCCCCAGAAGCTGCGGCCTTTCGAGTTCGCTAGCATACCCACGCCTGCCGCACACACTAACCAGAAAACTATGAAAAGGAATTCCATGCTTATATCTCCTTGAATATAAAACCCGAGATGGGGTGTCAACGATAGCACAAGGCCATTGCCGTCGAAAGCCTTCGCTAGTGAGCATGGCCCCACGCGGTGCAGTACCCTGAACGGACCTGATAAGTCTCCCTTGAAAGGGCAAGCTGTCTGCCTGATAGTGTAGGCTGTGTTCAACCCACCGCTGAGCATTACCTATGGATAAAGCCGCCGCTACTGCAGATGCACTTGAACTGTTCCATCTGAACCAAACGGCCATACGGGCGGCTTTGGAAGAACTGAGCTTATGGGTGAGCCAAAGAGGATCGATACCCACTCATAACAATGTTCTAGCTGTGCTTGAAGCAATTGACGTGAATGCTGAGGGATTGCAGGCACTCATTACCCAGTTACGCCAAGGATGTGAGGGTTAGCTAGTGGGGAATTATACGATACAGCTTACCGAGCGATGGAAGCATAGTCAGCTATCGCAAGGATACTGTTTAATTTGTGGGTCGCATGGAAAGCTGAGTTGGGATCATGTACCACCTCAGGGTAGTGTGACGATATCGAAAATTGAGCAGGTTCATTTAACCGAGATAATGGGTGTTAATCCAATACCGGTTAAAGGTATAAAATCAACAAATGGCAGTAAGTTCAAAACCATCTGCGGTGATTGTAATAGTAAGCATCTAGGTCGCAATGATGATGAGGTTGCGAAGGTTTATAAGCATCTCACCAAGTTGGTAGCACATCATTTCACCCATCTGAGTAATCCATATAACCATGTAACGGTGCCGTTCGACTCAATCAAATTCTGTCGAGCTATGATTGGTCATATTCTCTCTGCTACCACTGTCGAGGAGTGTAAGCAGGAACCAGTAGAATCACCGTATTTCACTCCGCTACAGAAGTTTGTAATGGGTGACGATACTGCTATTGATACCGGATTCGACGTGGGTCGCGA
>Ga0256889_1000346_pt1 | contig 12379 bp, 9 predicted proteins | sample MC6MC0512MT_FD_186338 | JGI IMG/M metagenome (GOLD analysis project Ga0256889, IMG submission 186338) | Metatranscriptome of enriched soil aggregate microbial communities from Iowa State University, Ames, United States - MC6-MC0512-MT... | ecosystem: Environmental > Terrestrial > Soil >...
AGCAGGTCAAGGTGTGACCGCGCAGGCAACATCAAGGGCAACTGCGCACGCGTCCGGGGCCGAACCAGGCAATCCGAATTGACGCCCCGCACTTATCCCCAGTTGATGTTGAATAGGCTGTTGAAAACTTTCTGACAAGCGGGCTAACTCATTGAGCCGGCTGGTGTTATGGGTGGCGGCGTGGAATGAAGCATGGGTCGACAGGATGGGAAGCGTCCGTCGGATCAGACGTTGGTGGCCCATATGATTTTTCGCCCCATGCCTTGCGGAACCAATCTATCCACAGACTTTGTTCACAGCTTTGTGGATAACCATAGGACACAACAGCCAAGTGCTTGAACGCACAAGCGTTTGCCCTTGTGACGCGTTTGCCGCCACTGCTCGCGCAACGACAGCACGCACATACAGGCGCACGCTGCATCAATAAACGCCCGCCTCCCCTTCCGGACGATTCTTGAAGCGCTTGTGCACCCAATAATATTGATCAGGAATCCGTCGCACCTGCGTCTCGAGAAACTCGGTGATCCGTCGTGCGTCCACCGTTACGTCGTTCGACGGAAAACCGGCTAGCGGCTCGAAGATGCTCAGCTTGTAGCCGCGATAGCCCGGCAGCACCTCCGTCACGAACGGCACGACCCGGGCGTTCGCCGCGCGCGCCATCCGCGAGACCGATGTGAGCGTGCAGGCCTGGACGCCAAAGAACGGCACGAACACCGAATCGCGCAAACCGAAGTCCATGTCTGCCGCGAGCATCACCGGCGTGCCGTCGCGCAAGGCACGCAACGCGCGCCGCACACTGTCGCTGCGGGGAATCATCTCGGTGCCGAAACGCCCGCGCTGGCGCCTCGCCATCGCGTCGAGCAACAGGTTCGACATCGGCGTGTAAAGCGACGCCACCGGATGCCGCGTCGAATACATCATGCAGCCGGCCTCGATGCCGACAAAGTGGAAGCCGACGAAGATCGTCGGTTGAGACCGAACCTCCGCGAGATCGATTGCGCTTTCCACTTCGACGAGACGGGCCAGCGCCTGCGCATTGCCGAACCATTGCGGCCCACGCTCGACATAACTGCGGATCACGTGGCAGAAATGCGCGCGCGCAAGACGTTCGCGTGCCGCGTCGCTCATGTCGGGGAAACACAATTTCAGGTTGGTATGCACCACCCGCCGCCGCGTGCTCGGAATCCGGTACAGCAGAGCGCCGACGCCGTTGCCGAACCGCGCGACGAGGCCATACGGCAATATTGCGAAGGCGCGCAGCAGCCCCGTCATCAGACAGATGAGAATTCGACTTTTCAATGCGGAACCCGGTGGATGCTGGAAGGCAAACACGTCGGCGGCTGCGGCTCTTGTGCCGCCAGCGCTCAACGTGGCATGTGCGCGCATCCGGCCGGGTCCGGGCGCGCTTGAGGGATGGTGACGCCTTGCTCGCCGCAAGACGCAGCCATGCTCGAGATAGAAACAGCTAACGAATCCAGCCTGCTAATGGACCCCGATCGAGCATCGCAGGCGTGATTAAAACACAGCGTGCGTCTCGCAAACAGAATCGGCAGGCTAGCTACCGGCCGAGCGCCGCCGGAAAGCGTGAAACCCGCACGGTGTCACCGCTGCGGACACCGCGTTGCGCGCGCGGCCGATCGGCCAGCACGCGCATTGTTCATCAAGGCTTGTTCGATTCGAACAGATCCATGATCTGCTTCTTCTCATTGGACGACACGCTCGGCGGCGGCACCGCCGGCGGCGTCAAGCCCGCGGGCCCCACGCCTCCGACCGCGTCGTTTACACCCGCCGTCGGATTAGCCGAATCGAGACCGATGCTGGCGACAAAACCGTTGCCCGGCGTCATGTCCGAGTAGAACAGTTCGCCGTCGACGGAAGTTACCCCCTGGGGCTGCGCCGGCTCGCTCTGCGGCACGCCGCGCAACGCGCGCTGCATGTACTCGACCCAGATCGGCAGTGCGAGCTGTGCACCGAATTCGCGGCTGCCGAGCGTCTTCGGCTGGTCGTAACCCATCCATGCGACCGCGACGAGCGATTGCTGATAGCCGGCGAACCAGCCGTCCTTCGCGTCGTTGGTCGTTCCGGTCTTGCCCTGCAGGTCCGACCGATGCAGCACGTTGGTGCCGGCGCCCGTGCCCGCGGTCGCGACCGAATGCAGCAGGCTGTTCATGATGTACGCGTTACGCGGCTCAAGCGTGCGCGGTGCGTCGCGACCTGCGGTAAGCGGCTGCGCTTTCGACAGCGGCTCGCCGCGTGCGTCCGTCACTTCGTTGATCAGATACGGGTTGATGCGATAACCGCCGTTCGCGAAGACCGAATACGCACCCGCCGACTGCAACGGCGTCACGAGCCCCGCGCCAAGTGCCATCGGCAGGTAAGGCGGAGTCTTGTCGGCGTCGAAACCGAAGCGTTGCGTAACGAAGTCTTGCGCGTACTTCGTGCCGATATACGACAGAATCCGGATCGAAACCAGGTTCTTCGACTTCTGCAACGCGAGGCGCATCGGCATCGGCCCGTCGGGCTGGTCGTCGTCCTTCGGCTCCCACGCGTCGCCGCCCGGCGTGCTCGACGGGAAGTACAGCGGCGCGTCGTTGATGATCGTGGCCGGTCCGAGCCCCTTGTCGAGCGCCGCGGAATAAATGAAGGGCTTGAAGCTCGAACCGGGCTGACGCCAGGCTTGCGTGATGTGATTGAACTTGTTCTTGTTGAAGTCGAACCCGCCGACGAGCGCGCGAATCGCACCGTCCTGCGGCGTGAGCGACACGAGCGCGCCCTCCACCTGCGGGAGCTGCGTGATCTGCCAGTTGCCCTTGGCGTCGTTCATCACGCGCACAATCGATCCCGGCCTGATCTTCGTTGCCGCCGCGCCGCGTGCGCTCAACGCACTGGCGGCAAAGCGCAAGCCATCACCGGCGATAGTCACCTGCGTGCCGTCCACCAGTTGCGCCTTCACCTGCTTCGGGCTCGCGTCCGTGACGACCGCGGCGATGATCTCGCCGTTATCGGGATGATCGTTGAGTGCGTCGTCGATGGTCTGATCGCGGTCGTCGCCAGGCGCGGGCAATTGCACGAAGCCTTCCGGCCCGCGATAACCGTGGCGCCGCTCGTAATCCATCACACCCTTGCGCACCGCGCGATACGCGGCGTCCTGGTCGGCGGAATCGATGGTGGTCGTGACATTCAGGCCGCGCGTATAAGTTTCGTCCTTGTACTGCGCGTACATCATCTGGCGAACCATTTCGGCAATGTACTCGGCGTGCACGCTGTATTCGTTGCCGGGGTTCCGCGTGTGAATCTCTTCCTTCACCGCCTGGGCGTACTGCTCCTGGCTGATGTAGCGCAACTCCAGCATGCGCCTGAGAATGTATTCCTGACGGATTTTTGCGCGCTTCGGATTCACGACCGGGTTATACGCGGACGGCGCTTTCGGCAGACCCGCGAGCATCGCGGCCTGCGCAAGCGTGATGTCTTTCAGATCCTTGCCGAAGTACACGCGCGCTGCCGCGGCAAAGCCGTAAGCGCGCTCGCCCAGATAGATCTGGTTCATGTACAGCTCGAGAATCTGGTCCTTCGTCAACGCGCGCTCGATCTTGTAGGCGAGCAGCATTTCGTAGATCTTGCGCGTATAGGTTTTCTCGCTCGACAGAAAGAAGTTGCGCGCGACCTGCATCGTGATCGTGCTCGCGCCCTGCGACGCGCCGCCGTGCGCGAGGTCGGCAAAGCCGGCCCGCAGAATGCCGAGGAAGTCGACCCCGCCGTGCTCGTAAAAGCGATAGTCTTCAATTGCGAGCACTGCTTTCTTCATCTGGTCGGGAATGTCCTGGAAGCGCACGAGACTGCGCCGCTCCTCGCCGAATTCGCCGATCAGCACATGGTCCGCAGTATAGACACGCAGCGGCACTTTCGGACGATAGTCGGTCAGCGCGTCGAGCGAAGGCAGTTGCGGCCCCATCACGACAAGTGCGTAGCCGACGATCAGCGCGCCCACCACGGCGACAATCGCGACGAGGCTCGCGAACCAGATCGCAACCGTCGCGCCGATCGAGCGGCCGCCCTCTTCGGCGTCGCACGAAGCGGCGTTGCGTCCCTGCGTGCGGTGGTAGGAGTCCCGGTCTTGACCGGCCGGAGATTGCGAGGAATGCGGTCGTTTGATGATTGGCATGACTGGAATAGTGGGCGCGTAACTCAACGCCTTGTTCTCGCGCGTCAGGCGCGCATGAATCGTGAGCGGCGTAGTCTGGGCGCAGACCGCCGTGCGACTCTGTGCCCCGGCGAGTCGCCACGGCGCACCCGGGACATTGTCCGGCGCAACGTAACAACGCATTTTAAAGAAATCAAGCGGCGCTCAACGGAGTTTTTTTGTAAGAATTCCCTTCGCTTCCACGCCCGGCGGCAGACCGTGGGTAGATTCGGCAGGCTTGCGAGGCGCTTGCGCACGTTCGCAAAGTTATCCCCAGTTTTTGTTGAAAGGCCTGTGGACAAGACCACAAAAAGCGCGACAACTCGTTGATGTCACGGCATTTTCATGAAGCGCCCGTTTGCGATCGGCGCAACTCGTCATATGATGGACTCCGCGCATGCCGATGTGCGCCGATGCGCGCCGTCAGGCGCCATGCCAACAAGTATGCGAGCCGATCATGACAAAGCCCAGCGAACGCATCGTCGTATTCGTCACGCCCGCGCAGAAACGCGCGATCGCCGCCACTGCGGACGAACTCCGCATCAGCGTCAGCGAGCTCATGCGGCGCGCAGTGCTGAGTTTCAGCGCGACCAGCGAGCAGGTGAAAGCAGCGAGTATCGTCGATCGGCTCAATGTGCCCCGCGCGCCTGACGCGCTCGACGCGGCGCTGCAGCGCGTCGCGCACGACGCGAAGGTTGCGCGCGACGCGCTGCCGGCCGCGTTGCAAACGCGCGTGAGCCTTCGGGCCGGTTCGGACGCCAATGGTGCAAGTGTCGCGGGCGATTCGACAGCGTCGGCCGCGCCAACTCCGGCTGAGAATGTGCCACCCGCGCCTGCACCTGCCCCGCTGCTGCCTGCTGACGTGCTGGCGGCGCTTACCGCCGAAGTCGACGAAGACGCCGTGGCAACCGCCGAGGCTGTCGCAAGAATGGCGGCGGCACGCGCTGCCGCGATCGAGGAACTGCTGCCCGCCGCCGTGACGGTGCAGACTCACGTGAAAAGCGTGCTGAAGCGCCCTCGTCTCGACCCCATGCGCGATGAAGACGATCCGCACAGCGACCTTGGCCCCGAAGGCGGCCGCTTCGCGTAACCATAGCGATAGCGGGCAACAATGGAACGTGCAACGTCGATGCAAGCGGCTTGCACGGGTTTGTAAGCGGTCGACTGCGCACATTGTCACTCGCTTGCTTATTAGCGACGCGTGCGCCGTTCACGTTCGCGACACTCGCCGCGAGCACACTGAGCAGTTCGCTCATCGCGCCCCTTAAGCCCATTTTAAGAGAGCCCGTGGTGTAATATCCGCGAGCTACTGAGGGACAGGTCGGTGCGCTCATCGCCGAAAACCTTTCGCTTTGTCATGCGATACGTGCACAGGTGAAACCGACAATTTGCTGTTGCGCTATTGCAATCGGCGAGCAAGCCCCGACCTCCGGTCCGAACGCTGCGCAGCTTCTCGCGCGGCGGCGTAAAGTAGTAGTGACAAGCAGTTGAGTGCGCAGGAATATTCAGCGCCGACACCATTCTCTGGAGGTTTTCATGTCGCTTTTTGACAGCATTTCGCGCACGCTAAAAGGTCTCCTCAACGACGCTGCGGACTCGGTGCAAGACCCGTCGCGCGATTCGCGCCAGATCGTACGCGAGCTCGACGAGAGCATCGGCCGCGCCGAGAATTCGCTGATCGAGATCCAGGCGCAAGTGGCCACACAGCAAAGCAAGCGCGATGTTGCCGCCGACAAGGCGAAGAAGTACGAAGACGGCGCAAAGCGCGCGCTGCAATCCGGCGACGAAGCGCTGGCTCGCGAAGCGCTCGGCGCGCAAGCCACGGCCGAAGCAGAACGCGATGCGCTGACCAAGGAACTCTCTACGCTGGAGCCGTCGGTCGCGCAGCTCAAGAGCCAGATCGAAGACATGCGCAGCCGTCGCAACGATCTGAATGCGCGGTCGAACATTCTGCAAGCCAAGCAACAGATCGCCGAAGCGAAAGACGTCGCTGCAACGGCGTTGGGCGGCATCGGCGGGAAAAACCTGTCCGAGGATTTTCAGAAGCTCGAAGACAAGGTCGCGTTGTCGAATGCCCGATCCGACGCACGTCTGAACTCCGCCGATGTCAAAAGCGGCAAGGCGCTCGACGACAAGCTGGCAGACCTCAACCGCGGCCCGTCGGTGGAAGACCGGCTGGAAGCACTGAAAAAGCAGATCAACTCGCCGGCTCAGTAATTGCGTCGCAGTGTGCGGTAAGGCGGCCTCCGGTTAGCGGGCCTCCGGTTGGCCGGCCCCCGGTTAGCCGGCCTCCGGTTGGCCGGCCCCCGGTAAGCCGGCCTCCGCAATCGACTGAAGGAGACGGGCGCGTGGCGCCCGGTCTGCAAATGAAAAAAGTTATTGCAAGTGCGTTCGTCTCGCTGATGCTCGTATCCACGGCAGCGTTTGCCGTGCCCACGGTGCAGCAGATCGAATCGGCAATGTCGCAAGGCAACTGGCAGCAGGCCGATGCCGGCCTGTCCGAAGTGCTGAAGGCGCATCCCAACAACGCACATGCGCACTACCTGTACAGCCAGGTGCTCGACCGTGAAGGTCGTTATGGCGACGCGCTCGCGCAAGTCCAGCAGGCCAAGACGCTCGATCCGCAGATTCGTTTCACCGACCCGACGCGCTTCGCGCAAGTCGAGGCACGCATTCGCCGCGACGCCGAACGCACTGCGAGCACGAGCGGCAACGGCGGTGAAAGCGGGATTGGCACGTTGACGAACCGCACGACCAATCCGTTCGGCCAGCAGAACACGCCGGCCGTGCAGCAAGCGCCTGAGCGCCATGGTCCTGGCATCGGCATGTGGGTCGGCATTCTGATTCTCGTCGGCGTGATTGCGCTGGTGCTGCGTTGGACCTTGCGCCGTGCGCGCTCGCAGGACGATACGCGCGCGGACGACGACCGTCGCGTGCAACTCAAGCGTGCGACCGAGTTGCTCAACTCAGTGCGCTCGCTCAAGCTCGACGTAAAGCTTTCCACCGCGCCGGGGCACGAAGCATTGGAGAAAGAAGTCGAAGCAACGGAGGACCAGTTGCGAACGCTCGTTGAAGCGCTATCGAACAGCAAGAATCCGGTGCCGCCGTATCAACTCGACGAGTTGGAGCAGCGCATCGGCAGCTTGCGCGCGCGAGCCGATGGCCGGCCCGATCCGAATGCAAGCGCCGCGGCTGACAGCGCGCAATCGCCGTATGCACGCGAAGCCGAGCGCTTTGGCAATCCGCAGCAAGGACCGTATCCGTCGCAGCCGCCTTATCAACAGCAAGGTCCTTATCAACAGCAGCAACCGCCGGTTATCGTGCAGCAAGGCGGCGGTTTCGGCGGCGGCATGGGTGGGCTGCTCACCGGCGTTCTGCTTGGAGAAGCGCTGAACTCCGGACGTGAACGCGTGGTTGAGCGTGACGTGATCGTCGACGATGAAACGCGCCGGCGCGGCAACGATGTCGACAACGGCGGCGGCCTCGACTTCGGCCAAGGCTCGAACGACTGGAACGATAACAGCGGCGGCGGCATCGACATGGGCAGCAGCGACGATTCCGGCGGCTGGAGCGACAACACCTAGCCCTCGCCCGCCGCGCCGCTCAAAGCGCGGTGCACCGTGGTGCACCTGACAATACGATGCAAAACAGGCTCCCTTCATGGAGCCTGTTTTTTTGCACACTCGACGAATCACGCACGCTTCGATACGGCCGCCTGCACTTCCTCGTGCCGCGCGAGCGAACTCGCGCCCGCAAATAGGCGCACGACAAAGCGCTCGGCATAACTCACGAGCGCATCGCGGCGGGCGACGTTGGCGCTTGCGTTATCGTCGTCTTCTTCGTTCACGTCCGCATCTGCGCCGATGAACTCCGCTGACAGATGGAACAGTTGCAGCACGATCTGCGTGCACACTTCGTCGACGACATCGCGCGGCAGTGCCGGCATCAGTTGCAACTGCACGACGTCGTCCGCCATTTCCGCCGACACCGCATGAAGCGTCGCGCGCACGGCTTCGCGCAACGCAGGCGACGTGCCGTGATACTCAGCTAACGCGCTCAGAAACGCCTCGCGGTTTTCCAACGCGAACGCGAAGAACGCCACGGATGCGCGCCGTGGCACGCTGTGCGGTTCGTCGTGCGCGGCGAGCCAGCGCTCGCGGCGCAGCATCGGCCGCAACCGCCGGCTTACCGAATCGACGGCTTCGCGCGCGAGATCGTCGAGCGTATCGAAATGACGATAGAACGTGTTCGGGTTCAGCCCCGCCTCTCGCGCGAGTTCGCGCAGACCGAGGCTCGCGAAGCCGCGCCCGCCCGCGGTCAACCGCAGCGCGGCTTCAATCAGCTTGCGTTTGCCGGCCGGCAATCCCTGAGTGGCCGCAGTGTCGCCGGCATTCGGCACGGCTTCGAATACGGATGTCATGGCCTTGGTGATGGGTTTTGAATCACCGCGCAGCACGCGCGTTTAATAGACGTACTCTAAACGATCTTGACGCGAGGTGCACAGTTGTCTACCCTGCGCGTAACGTTCGAGCGGCCGCCTGTCCGCGGCCACGCCGCGTCTCCTGAATGTGGACACGGCCCGAACTTCCTTGCCGGAGATTGCTGTGACGCCCGCTTCATCCGCCGCATTCGCACAAGCCGCCGCGCCGCGCATTGCAATCGTGGGAAGCGGCTTCGCCGGCATCGGCATGGCCGTGCGTCTGCTAAAAATGGGCATTACGTCGTTCACGCTCTACGAGGCCGCCGCCGACATCGGCGGCACCTGGCGCGACAACACCTATCCGGGCGCTGGCTGCGATGTGCCCTCGCATCTGTATTCGTTTTCTTTCGAACCGAACCCGGCGTGGTCGCGCGAGTTCAGCGGCCAGGCGGAAATTCTCGCTTACCTCAAGCACTGCGCGCGCAAGTACGGCGTGGATCGTTACGTGCGTTGCAATGCACGCGTCGTGGCCGCGCGGTTCGATGAAGCGCGTCACGTGTGGCACATCGAACTGGATGTCGACGGCACGCGCGAGAACGTCGAAGCGGATGTGCTGATCGGAGCAAGCGGTGGACTGTCCCGCCCTTCCATGCCGCAAATTGCGGGGCTCGATAGTTTCAAAGGCAAGCTGTTTCATTCCGCGCGCTGGGACCACGCGTATCCGCTCGAAGGAAAACGCGTCGCGGTTATCGGCACCGGCGCGAGCGCGATCCAGTTCGTGCCGGAAATCCAGCCGCGCGTCGCGCAACTCGATCTGTTCCAGCGCACCGCGCCATGGATCATGCCCAAGCCCAACAAGCGCATTAGCGAACGCGCGCGCTGGATCTTCGAGCATGTGCCGTTCACGCAGCGAGTTGTACGCAGTGCGATCTACTGGAAGCTCGAATCGCAGGCCATTGCTTTCGTGAGGCATCCGCAACTGATGCAGCGCCCGATGAAGCTGTGTCTCAGCTACCTCGCACGGCGCGTGAAAGACCCGGAACTGCGTGCGAAGCTCACGCCGAATTACCGCCTCGGCTGCAAGCGGGTTCTGCTGTCGAGCAACTACTATCGCGCGCTCGTCGAACCCAACGTGAACGTGATTACAGCGGACATTCGTGAAGTGGTCGCGGACGGCATCGTGACACAAGACGGCGCGCATCACGCGGCGGACGCGATCATTTGCGGCACCGGCTTTCAGTTCAACGGCTTCGGCGCGCCGTTCGAGGTGACGGGCATCGGTGGCGCGGACCTCCGTGCGCTATGGCTGCGCGACGGTCCGGAAGCGTATCTCGGCACGAGCATCGCCGACTTTCCGAACTTCTTCATGATCGCTGGTCCGAACACCTTTCTCGGCCACAACTCGATGATCTACATGATCGAGTCGCAAGTGCAGTACATCGGCGATTGCCTGCGCGTGCTTCGTGAGCGCAACGTACGCGCGATGGACCTGCGCCCCGACGTGCAACGCGAATACAACGCGCGCCTGCAGAAGAATATGCAGCGCTCCGTGTGGTCGAGCGGCTGCCATAGCTGGTATCAGACAGGAAGCGGCAAAGTGACCGCGCTGTGGCCGGGCTTCACGTTCAGCTTTCGCAAACGGACGCGGCGCGTGCGGCCGCGGGATTATCGTTTCTTGCCTTGATTCGGTGGCGGCTGAGGTTGGCTCGATGTCCGTTTGCAGTTTCGATTCGAACAAATAGGGAGACGCAAAACATGGCAAGCAGAGAACCTCGGTCGTCGGCCTCGTCATCTACGAGACCATCGAACTCTGCCGCGCTGCCGCCGCGCTCGCTCGCCGCTCGCCTCGGCATTACGAGTGTGCCGCGCGACGAATTGCGGCGACGCTACACGCAAAGCGGCTCCAGGTTCGTCCGGATCATGGGCGCGGACGTTCATTACGTCGACGAAGGCAGTGGCGGCACCATCGTGATGATTCATGGTTTCGCGTCTTCGCTGCACACCTGGAACCGTGTCGCCGATGAGCTCAAGCACACCCACCGCGTGATTCGTCTCGACCTGCCGCCGTTTGGCGTGACGGGACCGCTGCGCTCCAGTACCGGCGTCATTGAAACGATGAACCTGCCGACCTACCGGCGTTTCATCGACACGTTCCTGCAGGCGCTCGGCGTCTCACGCGCGATATTCATCGGCAATTCGCTCGGCGGGCTTATTTCGTGGGACTACGCGGTGCGTCATCGCGACGCGGTCGAGCGACTGGTACTGATCGACTCGGCCGGCTTCCCGATGAAGCTGCCCATCTACATCGATCTTTTCAATCACGCGCTGGTCCGCGCGAGTTCGCCGCGATGGTTGCCGGAAATCATCATCAGAAGCGCCGTGCGCAACGTGTATGGCGATCCGCGCAAACTCGACGCCGTTACGCTGCGGCGCTACGTCGACTTTTTTCACGGCGAAGGCACGCGCGCCGCGATCGGCAAGATGGTGCCGACGCTCGATTTCGAAGAACTCGATACAGACGTACTGACTACGCTCGCGCTTCCCACGCTCATCTTGTGGGGCGCGAAGGACCACTGGATTCCCACTGCGCACGCCGCCGAATTCGCCCGGCGCATTCCGGGCGCGAAGTCGGTCATGTATCCGGGTCTTGGACACATTCCAATGGAAGAAGCGCCCGAGCGCGTGCTTGCCGATTTGCGGGCTTTTCTTGGCGGGAATGCGAGCAACAGTGAAGAGCTGCCGCTCCGGGAAGAAGGCTCGCGACGCGCGTCGGTGTAGGGGCAGCGGGACGGCGCGCTGGGGGGAAACGGGATGGGTTGGACTGGGGTTAATTGCCGAATCAAGGCCTTGCTGACAAATTCGGTCATGCGTCTGTGACGCGAAGCCCGATCAACTGGACTCGGCGGATTTGTGACGCGAATTGGTTGGGTTTGCCGGAGTGTGAGAGCGGGTTGCGCCGGTTGGTGAACGGCTGAGTGCGGCCAGGAACAGCCGCTCGATGGAGGTGGTGCGCCGACGCTCGAAAGTCCGGTTCGCCTTCGATAGCGGCTGTCCGGAGCGTCACCGAGGCTGCCTGAAAGTAACGTCATTACGCCCGTCGTGATAAGCAGTCAAACCAGGTCACGGCAGAGCAACCTACTTCAGATGCGATTCGGCCAGATCATGTGCCAACCCTTCGGCAAAGGAAAGTGCCTCTGCCTCGGTCCCGAAAAGCACTACGCCGTCACTCGTGCTCACTTCCGGTGGAGACTTGCCGTGATTCATTTGCACAATCTGTTTCGCCCAGCTCTCGCCAATTGGAACCGCTCGAAATGTGCACTCGATGTTGCCGACCCAAAATCGGTTCGGGTTCATGCCACCCCCTCGCTTCCAGGTATCGTAGCACGGTGACTTTCGTAGTTAGTCACACGGTATTACAGGGGACGACAGCTTAGGGTCGCGAAGTGCCGGTCCCCTCGCATAACCACCGCCTAGGGAGACCGGTCTTGCTGGCTACCACCGCCGACCCGGACAGTCCAAACAATTTCGTGCGTTCGAGTCCAGCTAAGCGCGCTCTAGTCCAGCTAATTCCGTTTCCCGGCAAGTGCGAATCAGCCATAGGCTTGTGTCTCGCCATATACTGTACATCCATACAGGGTGTACACCACGCCTCATTTCGACCGAGGCTGTGTGGAAACCCGAAACGCAGATTTGACGTGCAAAAAATCCGATTCGACGACTATATAGCCGCGTTGCGCCCTCGGAATCAATCGATCAACTGAGAGATGTTGGGTGGCTGC